>OGYX01002815.1_pt1 | contig 10760 bp, 10 predicted proteins | sample 1576601 | NCBI WGS metagenome assembly OGYX01 (sample SAMEA3541561, study PRJEB24748) | human gut metagenome | biome: human gut; feature: human-associated habitat; material: faeces | place: China | collected 2012 | reverse complement strand
CCAACGGCAAGTATCGCTGCATCTACTGCGAGCAGGAGCTGCAGGTCAAGCCGGAGTAAATCGAACCAAAAAAGAGACCGCCGCACGTGATTTTCCACGATGCGGTGGTCTTTTTTACTTTATGATTGTTTTATCGGCTGTCACTTCAGCAGTGTGCTGTGGTCTGCGCCGTTCACCCGCAGAGCCGACGATATGCCGTCGTTGTTCCAGACCACCGTGGTGTCCTGAGTGCACACGCCCAGCAGCTCCACGGCAGAGACCGACGCCGTGCGCTCCTGCGTGCAGAAGAGCATGGTCTGCATCCCGTGGCTGCGCAGCCAGCACAGTGCATCATAGGTCATTTGCAGGGACGCAAACGCGGCATCCACCTTCACGGTCACCGTGCCGCCCTGCCAGGTCAGCGTGTACGCCACTGCCTTGCCCGCCGCATCCGTGACGGTCAGGCCCGTGAGCGCATCCAGACGGCCGTTGCTGGCAGACTCTGCCGCGGGTGTTTTCTCTGCTGTTTTGTCGCCTGGCAGAGAGATATCCTTGCCGTCGGTATTCCTCCGGTCAATGGAAGAGCCCGGCAGCAGGTCGTCAAAAGCCTTCTCTTTGCCGTTTGCACCAATGGCAACGCCATCCTTGCCTGCAACGGCAGAGATGGTGACCTTACCCTCAATGGTGATGTCGGCATCCGCTTCCATAGTGTCCTCGTCTGGGGATATGAGTGCGCCGCTGCCGATGGCTGCGCCGCCCTTGCTGGCATCTTCACCGTCCTGACCCGGCTCCGGGGCACCGCCCACAGCGGACACGTCCGGGGAGCCGTCGCCGTTGCTGCGGATGGTGACACGGTTCCGGGTGTCCTCGTCTCCTGCCAGATCCGCGCCGCCGCCGACCCCGGCACCGCCGCCCACACCGCCAGCTGCGCTGACCGTCGTGCCGCCTTCAATGGTCACATCTCCTGCTGATGCATAGCCGCCGCCAATGCCTGCGCCGTTTGCGCCGCCCTCGGCGTTGACCGTGGCGTTACCGGAGATATTCACCGTCACATTGCCAACCAGACCGCTGCCGATGCCCGCAGCACCCTCGCCGCCGGTGGCATTGTCCACCTTGGCGTTGTCGGTGATGGTCACCGTACCAGTGCCACGGAAACCACCGCCGCCAATGCCCGCACCCTGAGCACCGCCTTGGGCGTTTTTCACCTCGGCATTGCCGGAGATGGTGATGTCAGTCTTGGCGTCGTAATAGCCGCTGCCGATGCCTGCGCATGCACCGCCGCCGGTGGCTTCCTCGATCACGGCGTCACCGGTGATGATCACCGTGGCGTTGCCGCCGAAACCGCCGCCGCCAATGCCCGCGCCGCAAGCGGCGTTCGGGTTGTCCGAGGAGCCGCCCCGAGCCGTGATATTGCCGCCCGAGATGGTCACCATGCCGTCTCCGCCGCTACCACCGCCGCCAATGCCTGCACCGTCCTGCTTTCCAGTGGCGGTGATGGTGCCGCCGGTGATCTCGAGGGCACCGGAATTTTTGATATTTGCTCCGCCGATCCCTGCGCCGCCGAAGCCGCCGGTGGCGTCCAGACTGCCGTTCTTGTCCTCATCCTGAATGGTCAGCTTGCCGCTGACCACGTTCCCGTCGGAGTTCTTTTCCTCGTTCCGCTCCAGGCCCGCGTGCCAGCCGCTGCTTTTCAGCGTGTTGCTGCCGTCCAGCTCAATGGCGGTGTTGCCGGTGCCAGAGACGCTCACGGGTGCTGCGTCACCTTTTGGGTCCGTGATGGTAACATCCGAGAGGGTAACTTTCAGGTCGTTATCCGTGTTGTTGATGATGTCCACCGTGTTGCCGGTGACTTCATTGCTGCCCGTCACCTTCACGTCGTCGTCCTTGTCGTTCACGGTTTCGTTCTGGGTCACCTTGGCGGTGCCGTCGCCGTTGGCTACAATGGTGATGCTACCTTTTCTGATGTCGTAAACATCGGCAAAGGCCGGAACAGCCGTTCCCGTCATCAGTGCCGCCGCCACGGCCAGCGCCGCCAGTCTCCGGGTCAGCGGCTTACCCCCCCCCGAACGCAGGGCGCGTGGTTCAGGACACGCATGGCAAGATTGCGATACGAGATCATAGAACATTGCCTCCTTCATAATTGGGCAAGCACCGTGCAGCCTTTTGCACGCTTTGCCAATTTGATGCAAAAATGCTTTGCTTGTTCCAATATAGCACTTTTTTCGTCAAGATTCTACAGTTTCCATAGGATTTCATGTGAAATTTTGTTACACAAAAAAGCTGCCGCGCAAAATTTGCACAACAGCCTTTCCATTTTGCAGCAGCTGTTCTTCCGCTGCAGCGATCTTCAGAAAATTCCGATGAAGCTTCTCGCGGCATAAATCACAGACCCAGCCGATGCTCCGTTCCCACACAGGGCACGGGCCGGGCGAACCTTTATGTACAGCAAAGCCCCAAAGACCGCCGCCAAAAGCTCCATCGGATACGCTGCCCGGCACACGCCACCGGGACAGCCCGCAAAAGCAAAGGTTTCACAGCTGCACACGCACCGCAGCCTGACGCCACAATGCTGCAGAACCCGGAAAAGCTCCCGGCCGCAACCTCTGCCTGCACTGCCTTGCGTTCCTTTACTGGGTCCAGTATAGCAGAGTTACGCTATTGTTGCAGAGAAAATGTCATATTCTGCATCGGTAACTGTCACAACTTGCGGGTAGGCACCGCACAGGTAAAGCGAAACCAGCGGTCCCGGCAGCTGAGCGTGTACTCGCAGCGGCAGCGGTCCAGCACCTCCCGCACGTTGACAAGGCCCATGCCATGGCCCGGCTCTGCCTTGGTGGAACGCGGCAGCTCTCCATCCACCAGCTCCAGGTCCTTCTGCACCCGGTTGCGCACCGAGATGAGGTATTCTTCCTCATTCCTGCGCGCCCGCAGGTACACCTCCGGCGGTTTGGCCTGCGCCGCCGCCCGGATGGCATTGTCCAGCAGGTTGGAGATGACGATGACCAGGTCCGTGCCGCAAAAGGGCAGGTCCTTGAGGTCACACAGGTCGAAGTACAGCTCCACTCCCTGCTGCGCAGCTTCCTCATACTTGCGGCTGAGCAGGGAGTCCAGCAGTGGGTTGTGGGTGTCCAGAATGGTGGTTCCGGCGGCCACCACCTTGCTCACGCTGGAAAGGTATTCCTGTGCGCCGGTCAGGTCGCCCTGCCGGAGCAGCGCATCCAGTGCGGCAATGTGGTTGGTGAACTCATGGGTCAGGCGGCGCTGTGCCGTGTAGGACTCCATGAGAGCTTCTGCGCGCTGCTGTTCCAGCGCGGCCTGAAAGTGCGACGCCTGCCCCTGCACCACCTGATCGTTGAACATCTGCACGATGGCCAGGTGCACCAGCACCGCAATGGTCAGGCCCACCGTCAGCATCAGGTCCAGCAGAGTGGGCACGCGGCGGTTGGAGGAGATCATGATGAAGATGTTCAGCAGCACCACGACGCCCGGGAAAAAACTCATCAGCAATGCCTGCAGCGGGTCCAGCGCACTGCAGTGGTTCCACCGGCGCAGAAAGCGTGCTGCCAGAATGCCCACCAGCAAAATTGAGATCACCAGTGCCGCCAGACAGGTCCTGTAGTGCCAGACTTCACCGGGGCAGATGCCGTGGAGCCGTGCAAAGACAAAGCTGACCGTATTTTCGGTAAGCAGGCACAGAATGCCGTTGATGATGCAGGCAGACATCCGGTCCACTGCCGTGCCGCCGAACAGCAGCGCGATGACCAGCAGGTAGATGATATTGCTGACCACTGATTTGATATTGAAAAAGCCAAAACCGCACAGCACCGAGAGCGTCAGCACTGCCAGCGCCAGCAGCGCGGCCCACACACAGGGGTGACGGAACCGCCTGCCCCGGCCCAGATAGGCGTAATCCACCAGAATGAACGCCGCCCACTGCGCAATGCACACCAGATGCCCCAACAGCGTCCAGATAAGGCTGTCACTCATCACCGAACTGCCCCTTCCATTCCAGATAGGCCGCGCGGACCGCCGCATACTTGCTGCGGCTGACGCTGAGCTCCACGCCGTTTTTCATCAGCACCCGGTAATTCCGGATGGCGCACACATGCTGCAGGTTGACCACATCGCTGCGGCCCACCTGCAAAAAACCATTCCGGGCCAGAATGGGCGGCAGCTCCTTCAGCTTGCCGTAAAAGGTGCAGAAATGTTCCCGCGCAATGTCCCCATACACATTGATGACCCGGCCCTCGCTCTCCAGATAATAGATCTGGTCCAGCGGGATGCGAATGGTCTCGCGGTTGTGGTGCACGGTGAGGGTCTTGGTACCAGCCTGCATCATGGACGCATAGATGTCCTCCAGACAGCCGGGCAGCTGCTTGGCGACGTCCCGTTTGAGGATGTAGCGGTAGGCGTTGACCTTGTAGCCATCCAGCGCAAAGGCCAGATAGGCCGATACATAGACCAGGCAGATGTCCGGATTGCGGCGCCGGAGCTGGCCGCCCAGCGCAATGCCGTTGACCTGCGGCATGTCCACATCCAGGAATGCAATGCGGTACAGCTCCAGGTCCGGGATCGCCAGCACCTGCTCCGGGTCGGAACAGACCGTAGCCTGCACCGGGATCTCGTGCGCTTCAAAGTAAGTCGCCGCATACTCCGCCACCTTCGCGCTGAAGGCGGCATCGTCGTCGCAGACAAGAATGTGCATCCGAAACTCCTTTCTGTCAGAAAAGGCTCCTCTTAACCAGATAAGAGGAGCCGCAGTTTTATGCGAAGAATTTGTCGTAGATGCCAAAGGCAAAGATGAACAGCACGATGACCGGCAGAACGTAGGTCAGGTAGCCGCGCATCCAGTCGTGCATCTTGAGGCCCTTGCCGATGTTGACTTCCTTTTTGTAGTTGTCCCAGCCCCAGCCGTACTTGGTGACGCAGAACAGCAGGTACACCAGACTGCCCAGCGGCAGGAACAGGTTGCTGACCAGGAAGTCCTCAAAGTCCAGCACGGCGCCGCCGAACACGGCAAAGCCGTCCCAGGCCCAGAGGTTATAGCCCAGCACACAGGGCATGGACAGCGCAATGATGAGCACCAAATTCACCAGACTGGACTTTTTGCGGCTGCAGCCGGTGAGCTCCATGCCGCAGCAGATGATGTTCTCGAACACGGCCAGCACCGTGGACAGGGCCGCAAAGGCCATAAACAGGAAGAACAGGGTGCCCCACAGACGCCCCAGCGCCATGTTGGCAAAGATGTTGGGCAGAGTGATGAAGATCAGGCTGGGGCCGCTGGTCTGGTCCACACCATAGGTGAAGCAGGCCGGGAAGATGATCAGACCAGCGGTGATGGCCACAAAGGTGTCCAGCACCACGATGCGGACCGACTCGCCCAGCAGGGAGTGCTCCTTGCCGATGTAACTGCCGAAGATGGCCATGGCACCGATGCCAAGGCTCAGGGTGAAGAAAGCCTGGTTCATGGCCGACACCAGTGTGTTGACCACGCCCACCTCCTGCATACGGGCAAAATCGGGCACCAGATAGAACTTGAGGCCCTCTTTTGCGCCGGGCATGAACAGGCTGTTGACCGCCAGCACCACCATGATGGCCAGCAGAGCGATCATCATGACCTTGGTCACCCGCTCCAGACCGTTCTGCAGGCCCTTGGCGCACACCAGAATGCCCAGCACCACCACGAACACCATCCAGAAGGTCATCACGCCGGGGCTGGCCAGCATCTCGGTGAACTTACCGGCTACCTGCTCGGCGTTCAGGCCGGACAGCTGACCGATGGCGGTCATGTAGAAATAGTGGAGCATCCAGCCGGCCACCGTGGTGTAGAACATCATCAGCAGATAGCAACCGATCAGGGTGAGATAGCCGTGGATGTGCCACTTCTGGCCCGGCTTTTCCAGTGCCTGATAGGCCCGCACCGGGCTCTTGCGGGAGGCGCGACCCACCGCAAACTCCATGGTCATGATGGGCAGACCCAGAATGACCAGGAACACCAGATAAAACAGCACGAATGCGCCGCCGCCGCCCTGACCGGCAATATAAGGGAACTTCCACACGTTGCCGATGCCGATGGCGCAGCCCGCGGAAAGCAGGATGAAGCCCAGGCGGGACTTCAGGGTTTCTCTTTCCATGATTCCATAAACTCCTTGTTTCCAATCTGCTCTGCAGGCCGGGCCCACCGGGCCGGGCAAAGCGTTGCTTTTGTATTATAGCACAATTTCCGTCGAAGAACAGGGTTGCTTCAGGAGGATGAACTTTTGTTGTCGAAAGCATCTCCTGTTTCCGGCAGGCACACAGTTCCCCTCCCGCAAAATCCCGGTTTCATCTTTTGACGGTGATGCGCGTATTTTTATTGTCGCATCTTCTTGAATCAATTTTGCTCATTTTTCAGATGAAGATATGACGATTCTTCACTTGTAGGCGCTGCAGTACGTTCAACCGCAAAAAGGGACCTCCGCGCAAAATCATGCACAGGGGTCCCTTCTCCTACAAACGTGCTTACTTCCGCTTTTTCGGGGCACTCTTGCCCACCGGACCACGGGGACGGCGTTCTGCTGCCTTGGACTGCAGTGCTGCGCTGCGGGTCTGGGCGCGGCCCTTGGCGGCGGCCGAACGCAGGCCGTTGATCTCTGCCTTGGTCAGCTCCCGGTAGGTGCCCGGCTTGAGCATGCCCAGCTTGACCACACCTTCGGCGTTGCGCTTCAGGCGCACCACTTCCAGACCGACGGCCTCGCACATGCGGCGGATCTCGCGGTTCTTGCCCTCTTTCAGGGTCATTTCCATCACGGTGCGGCCCGGCTCATCGGTGACCACATTGATGGCACAGGGCAGGGTCTTGGTGCCGTCGTCCAGCACCACGCCGCTGCTCATCTTGATGATCTGCGCTTCGTCGGCACGGGGCTGCACGGTCACGCGGTACAGCTTGGAGATGCCGCCCGACGGATGGGTAACTGCCTGTGCAAAGTCACCGTCGTTGGTCATAAGCAGCAGACCCTCGCTGTCCTTGTCCAGGCGGCCCACCGGGTACAGGCGGGCGGGGATATCGCTCACCAGCTCCATGACGGTCTTGCGGCCCAGCTCATCGCTGGCGGTGGTGACATAGCCGCGGGGCTTGTACAGGGCCAGATAGTACAGCTGCTGATTTTTCTGAATGTAGATGCGCTCATCATCCACATGCAGCACGTCACGGTTGGGGTCCATCTTGTCGCCCACCTTGACGGGGTGGCCATTGACCTTGACGCGGCCCTCGGCAATGATCTGCTCGGCCGCACGGCGGGAGCACAGCCCCTGCTCACTCATGATCTTCTGAATACGTTCTTCTGCCATAGTAGTTCTCCTTGTGCGCCTCCCGGCGCTCAAAAGCGCACTCTGCTGCGAGTGCGCGGTGGTTACGGCTGCGGGGGGGTCCTATCATTTCTATCATCAGGAAACCTCCGCAGGCACGGCGGGTTACTGTGCCGGTTTGGTTTCTTCTGCTGCAGCGGGCACTTCGTCTTTCTTCAGCAGAGCGCTGACCTTTTCCACCAGCTCGGGGATCATGGTCAAGGCGCGGTCCACAGTATTGGTGCCATCAGACAGCTGGATGGTGCGGACGCAGCCATCCTTGACGATGAGGAACGCCACGGGCTGGATGTTGACGCCCGCACCGGCTCCGCCGCCAAACAGATCCTTGTTCGCGGCATTCTTGCCGTCAAAATCCGTTCCTGCGGAAGCAAAGCCAAACGACACCTTGGACACCGGGAGGATGGTGGTGCCATCCTCGGTCTGGATGGGTTTGCCGATGATGGTGTTGGAATCTGCCATCTGGCGGATCTTATCCATCGTCACGTTCATTAAACCTTGAATCGGATGCTCAGCCATAAAATCGGCCTCCTCTTATTTTTGTGGGATCTCTCCCCTGCCCCGCCTGCGGCAGTGCACGGGAACAAATGCACCCTACAGTATTCACCATACAGTGCTATTGTAACATAAATCAGATGAACACGTCCAGCACTTTTTCGCGCCAGAACTCGTAAAGAACGCGCACAGCGGCACAAACGATGAAAAACAGCCGCGCCGATACCCGGAACGAGACCCGGTCTTCCACGGTGGGCTCCGCACTGCCGAAATCCGGCAGGAGGCGCAGCTCCTCAAAATCCAGGAAGATGAAGCGATCCAGAACACCCAGTGAGGTGTAGAGCCAGGCGTTCAGCTTGCCATAGGTGCGGGCCGCCTGCGCGGGGTCTTCTCCCCGGACACCAAGGCAGATGCGGATTTTGGTAAACCGCAGCGCCCCGAAGATCGCCCGGGTCAGCCGCCCGGCTCCCCGCAGCATCGTACAGATGATGTTGAGGGTGAGTTTTGCCTTTTTGCGGGGAGATGTTTCTTTTTTGGGCTTTGCAGGTTTTTTTGCCTTTGCCGCCGCCTTTTTCGCTTTGCGTTCCGCACGCCAGGCGCGGAATTTTGCTTTCAGTTTACCAAGCGGGCCCTTGGGTTCTTCTGGTTCGGCAGGCTCGGGCTTCGGATACTGGAACACCGGAAATGCAAGGCCCAGTGCCCCCGCCTTTACGGTGAAGACGCCCTGCTCCCACTGCACATCGGCACAGAACGGGCAGAACAGTACCAGCGCCAATAAAACCATCCCGATCAGCAGCAGGATGCCAACCAACTTTAATAGAAAAAGCAGCACCGCCCCCAGTGCGGAAAAGAGCGCCAGCAGTACACTCATTCGTTTGCCTCCTCTGTTTTTGTTGTTTCGTCCTCCACGCTGTGCACCGGAGGCAGGTCCGCCAGGCTGGACAGGCCAAAGCACCGTAGGAAGACATCGGTCGTACGGAAGCTGACCGGGCGGCCCGGCAGGTCCAGACGGCCCGCCTCTTCGATCAGGCCCTTTTCCAGCAGGCTGGTCACGCTGGACGATGAATCCACGCCGCGCACCTGCTCGATGAATGCACGAGAGACAGGCTGGTTATAGGCAATGACGGTCAGAGTTTCCATTGCGGCGGGCCCCAGCGGTACCGCGCGGCGGGCATCCAGCAGGCGGCGGATGCAATCGGCCCATTCCGCTTTGGTCGAGAGCTGCCAGCGGGTATCCAGATGGAGCAGGCACAAGCCGCTGTCCTCCCGCTGGTAACGGGTGCGCAGGTCTTCCAGTGCCGCTTCCACACCGGCCTGAGGCAGCTGCACTGCCTGTGCCAGTTTGTCCGCGCTGATGGGATCAGCTGTTGCAAACAGCATGGCCTCTACTGCCGCCCGGATCTGTTTCTGGTTCATTTGATCTCCTTTTTGCGGCTCAGATGGCCGCGGTGCATGGTCATTTCGCCCGTCGGGCCCAGCTGTACCCGCCCGCCGCGCACCAGTTCCAGCAGGGCCAGAAAGGTTGCCACGTTGGTGCCGCGGGTCTGGCGGCGGGAGAACAGCTGGTTCATCCTTGCCGCGCCGCCCGCAATGAGCTGGCGCAGGATATACACCACCCGGCTGCTGACCGACACCTGCGGCGCGGACACCAGCGGTTCAAACTGCTCCCGCGTGGGCATCCGGCGCAGAGCGGTACGCCCCATCAGAGCCTGCCAGCAGTCTGCCAGCACCTGCGGAGAGTGATGCAGCAGGTAGGTCTGGTCCCACTCCAGCTGGACCGGGCAGCGGACAAAGACCATCACTGCCTCTCCCCGCTCCCGCAGCCGCGCGGCCATCCGGCGGCACTGCTCGTACTCAATGAGCTGCCCGGTAAGCTCCTGCTTCATCCGCTCACCCTCTTCGCTGCGGGGCAGGAGCAGATAGCTTTTCATCTCCACCAGATGGGCCGCCATCTCAATGAACGCGCTGGCGATCTCCGGGTCAGCCGCCTGTGCTGCTTCTACCGTGCGGGTGTACTGGTCAATGAGGGTCAGGATCGGAATATGGTGCAGGTCCATCTTGTGCTTGGCCACCAGTGCCAGCAGCAGCTCCAGCGGGCCATCGAAATCTTCGAGGTGGAACGTCAGTTCGTCGGCCATCAGATCACCGCCCCAAGGCTGGCATAATAAGCGGCGTATGCGATGCGGTCAATGTAGAATGTGCCCAGGTCCAGCAGGTTCCAGACCAGATCGTTCAGCACACTGAGAGGGCCGTCCAGAAAACCGCCCCACACGGCGGCCAGTACAATGATAAGGATGACCCGCTCATACTTCATCACCCCAAAATAAACGCGCTGAGGCAGTACTGCCAGCAGGATGCGGCTGCCATCCAGCGGGGGCACCGGAATGAGGTTGAACACGGCCAGCCCTACATCCATATACACCAAGTATTGGAGGAAGCGTGCCACGAGAACCGTTCCTTCCGTAATCGGGGCCCAATAATACAGAAGCTTCCAGGCCACCATGGCCAGATACGCCAGCAGCAGATTTGCCACCGGGCCGGCCAGCGCGGTAAGAGCCATGCCCCACTTAGGATTTTTAAAATTGCGCGGGTCGGTAGAAACGGGCTTTGCCCAGCCCACTCCGGCAAACACCATGCACAGCGTGCCCAGCAGGTCAAAATGTTTGAGCGGGTTGAGCGAGAGCCGCCCCTCCCGCTTGGCGGTATCATCCCCCAGCAGCCAGGCCGCCAGTGCGTGCCCGGCCTCGTGGAACGGGATGGCCACCAACGCCACCAGTGTACGGATGAGGTAATAGAGTCCCTGTGCCGTCATGTCTTTCTCCAATCAGCAAAATAATATACAGTTTTATTGTACTATTTTTTTGCCGTTTCGGCAAGCATTTGGAGCCTCTTGAAAAAAAGCCGCAAAAAAATCAAAAAGGGACTTGCTTTTTGCGGCGTTC
>OGYX01002806.1_pt1 | contig 10785 bp, 8 predicted proteins | sample 1576601 | NCBI WGS metagenome assembly OGYX01 (sample SAMEA3541561, study PRJEB24748) | human gut metagenome | biome: human gut; feature: human-associated habitat; material: faeces | place: China | collected 2012 | reverse complement strand
CGCATTGGATTCCTGACCATAAACAGAAATGCTTTGACGATTGCCGCTGTGTGCTTGAATAAACTTCACACTCTGCACAAACATACCGCCAGAGCCGCAGCACGGGTCATACACACGGCAATTATTGAACGGCTTCAGGATGGCAACGATTGTCTTAACAATACTGGACGGTGTGTAGAACTCGCCGCCCTTCACACCTTCGTAAGCAGCGAACTGTGCGATACAATACTCGTAAGTTCTGCCCAGAAGATCCTTGCCTTCCTCAGTATCAGACATATCCATATTGGTGAACAGATCAACGACATCACCCAGAACTCGCTTGTCCAAATCCGGGCTTGCGTAATTCTTCGGAAGCACATTTTTCAGAGATTTATTATCTGCTTCAATCTCTCTCATTGCTTCATCAAGGACTGTGCCAATTTCCGGAGTGTGAGCCGCAGCTGCAACCGTAGACCATCTTGCTTTTTCCGGGACAAAGAAAATATTCTCACCCAAATACTCGTCCCGATCTTCTTCAAAGCCCTCGCCTTCTGCAACAAGCTCGTTATATTTTCTCTCAAATGCACTGGAAATATAGCGAAGAAAAATCAATCCGATGATTACCTTTCTATATTCAGCGGCAGGAATGTGCCCCCATAACACACAGGCAGCATCCCAAATCTGTTTTTCAAAGCCAATGTTGGCATTATTCTTTTCAGCCATTGTCAGTCCCTCTTTCTTACTACTTATTCAAATCAATAATTTTCCATATCTCTTCCCGCCCACTATGCGGATATAGTCCTTTTTCTGCAAGGATTCCATGATGCGCTTTATAGTACTGAGCGATTTTCCTGTTCAGCCGTTTTTTCAATGTACCATATACGCTGTTGTGTGTCTTTGACTTTTTCCAAAATTGCAATATTATGGGACCACGGAATTTGTGCAGACACCGTCTGCACAAATTCCCGATCTGGATAGATCTCAGCAAATTTTGCCATGTATTTTAGATTACGAACAGAATATCCCTTACTTTCTGGAAAAGCAATCCTAATATCAGTGGCAAGATTGTCAATAAACTTGTTGCCCCATGATTTATGTTCATTAATCACACAACCTATATCATGATAAAGGAGCAACATATCTGCATTCGCATGAACTGCTGCATGATACTGTGCAGCCCTAATTTCGCTCTTGATATTTTCGATAATGGAGAGATACTCAGTTGTATTCATTAGCACACTCATCGCCTCGCTTTAACATAATTCTTATCATTATTTTCTCTATATAAGATGCTTTAATACTCAATCCTAAAATAATCGAGATATGCCTTATATCTATCCTGTGCAGCAAGGCATGTATCCGTCAGACAAGCGTTTTCTTTGCCCCACTCCTGCAAACCGCGATAGTAAAACATTTTCAGATTATCTTCTATAATAAACGGAACAATATTATATTTCAGGCACTCTTTAAACATAATCAGCCTGCCAACGCGTCCGTTGCCATCTTGAAAAGGATGAATCCGTTCAAACTTCACATGGAAGTCTAGGATATCCTCAAGGGTCTTTTCTTCCTTGGCGTTATATTCCGTCAGCAAGGCCTTCATTTTATTGGCAACTTCCTCTGGAAGGGCTGTATCCATGCCGCCGACTTCATTCGGAAATTTCTTATAATCGCCAACAGCAAACCAATCTTTTCTGGAATCGCTGGTGCCGTTCTTCAAAAACAAGTGCAGCTCTTTGATGAACTTTTCCGTCAGAGCTGCTTTTGCATGATCAATAATCATGTCAATGCAGCGGAAGTGATTTACTGTTTCAATCACGTCATCCACATTCAGCACTTCTTTTTCTACACCGATGGTGTTAGTTTCAAAAATATATCTGGTTTGATCGTGAGTCAGGCGGCTTCCTTCTATGTGGTTGGAATTGTATGTCAAATCAATCTGTGTTTTGTGGTAGATACCACCGGAGTATTTACTTGCCTTCTGTTCTTTCAAAATATCCAACAGTGTAATCGGTTCTTCTTTTCTTTTATTGGTACGCTCCGGTTTTTCTGCGTTTTCCGGAATGTTCCATGTCTTACCGGTAAGAAACGCACCATTCACACGTCCCTGGGCACAGTAATTTCTGACACTGCGCTCTGACACATCCCACTTTTTCGCTATTTCAGCAACTAAAAGGTATTTCATCTACTATCCTCCATCATAAATCAACTCTAAAACTTACTAATCTATTGATTAGTATATCACACTATCGGCAAAAATATCAACATATCTTAAACTTAATTGTTTTGTTTTTTGCCGTCACAGGATACTTGAGTTTTCGATATCTCATCAGATACACTGATTTACGTAAAAACATGATTAGGATTGCATCAAATAACGCTTTGCGTGTACACTTATAAGACAATAATCTCTCAACACCATGCGTACTTGGTATTGAGAGATTATTTTTCTTAATCACTGATGCATTCGGTATGGTTAACTACAGTTGCCACATCCTTCATTTTTAAGCCTGACTTCCCCAATATATTGTTTATATTATTTTTAAATTGATCGGCACACCAATCGCCATTGACATATACCAAAATTAGCTTGGTTTTAGCTCTCGTGGCTGCAACATAATGGTTATAAATATTTTCTTCGCTTGACAACCTATAGTCAGACATAAACAAAACTACTTGATCAAACTCCAGTCCTTTCGAAGAATGAAAGGTAATCGCAATTCGCTTCAATTCATCCATATTGAACGCAGGATGAAACTTAGGATCGCAAATTGTTTCATATGCTTTTTTGCAATGTTCTTCTTTGGTATCGTACCCCAAATAATCTGCAATCAATTCAATCTGATTTACGAAAGCAGATATATCCTCTTGCTTTATGCATTCATCTAAACGAATAAGAGATTTTTTTATGTAATTCAAAATTCTCTTATTTCCAACTACCTCGTTAGGTATTTCATCTCTAAAATCATAAGCTGAATACTTTGGGAGAATGAAATACTTGACAATCGCATTATAAATCCATGCTGCATCTGTAGTAATTTCTGAAACAGGTGTCTGTGGAATGTAGGTAAACTCCATGTCTCCATCGCTTAATGCCTTAGCACCAGCTTCTGCGTTAGCTTTGCTATATCGCAGCAATGCACATTTCTTATCGGGGTCCAAATGTTGTGTTACGGAAGCGACCCAATTCGACAATGTCGTGCATATCACAATTATGGAAGATAGATCATCGACAGTTTTATAGAGATCTCTAGTTTCATTACAGAGCAGATTCGAATAATTCTGTATCTGTTGACAGGATCGGAAATTATCTCTCATAAACTTTTTTGTAAAATCTTCTCTGTCCCAAATGCTCATAAAAGCCTTTGGATATGCTCCTCGCCACATATAGATTGATTGCTTTTCATCGCCTACTACAAAAGTATCTATATTTAGAATTTCACATATATACATGAACAATGCATGCATATCCTTATCGCAGTCTTGATATTCATCTACATAGATTTTGAAATACTTAGCCATTAAATACAATTGACACGCCTTTGATTTCTGTAAAATATCTAATGCTAGTTGGAATATGAAGTTCTCCTTGCTATTTACATATGAGCAAAGGATTTGTTCATTCTTTATTTTTACCAAGCCTTCTGCAAATGTTTTTACCTTTACAGAATAATCTGTACTCATATCCAACTTGTAAGCTCTTCCAAACACATCTTTCATGAAAGGCTTAATGATTTCTTCAATTGCAAAACTATTATTTGTTCCAATGAAATGATTGCTTGTATCTATGGTTAATCTACCTTTGATTTCAGCAGCCGCCTTAATTGTAAATGTAATTGCAGCAACTGCTTTATGCGTGTGACAATGAGCTATATCATATTCAATTTTAGATACCATAGTATGAGTCTTTCCGGTACCGGCACTCGCTCTTACTATTAGATTACCCGGTAACTCTACGATTTCTTTTTGTATAGGAGATAGCATCACGGTGTTACCTCCTTCAAACAAGCGAAATTATAGTGTTCAAAAATACGGGTACAGTCCTCTAGAGTAAGCTTTTCGACAAGCTCTACCATATGATTATTTTTGGCATCTTGCAAGTATCCAATTACATCTCCACTTGCTTGTGGAAGATATTCAACCATTTTATCATGAAGAACTTCATCCAAATCTTCTTCCAAACTGCATCTCGACAAATACAACGCATGTTCTTTTCTAATTCGATCCAGAGTTTCTCTGTTGCTGTCATATAGCTTTCGTTTTGCATCCACGCCGCTTTCGTCAATAGGTTCCGCAGGAAGAATAGCTTTACCGATATATTTGTTCAGTCTTGAGAACCCCAGTACACTATATTTTTCTTCACCCTTGATTTTTCTTAAATCATTGTCGGTCTTGATAATGTTATCAATCTCTAATGCATCGAATATTTCAAAATATGGTCTAAATCCAAAGCCACCAACTGGAAGTATATAAATACCATCTGCTTCAAAAAATGGGTTTAGTTCGGACAATATCTTACCAAACAATACATTTTCAGAAGGCCCTTCAACAAGTAATACCTTATCTGCAAACACCGCTTCTACCAACCCACGATTCAGCATTTTTCGTTGGGTCTTAAATTCTGCTGGAACATTATAGAGCACACTTTTGCTCATAATTTTATCAGCATTATATATACGAATCAGATTTACACGATCCATTTCTGCCAATACGTATGGCGAATGGGTCGTCATAAACAAATACTGATATTTTTCGTCGTGGAAGAGAATATGCGACAATGCAATTTGCATGGACCTGTGCAAATGATTTTCCGGCTCTTCAATCAAGAAGAGATTTATCTTCTTTTCTTCCTCCTCTTTTGACAATAAGTCAAAAATAGCATATACCAGTAACTTTTTTCGGCCTTCACCAGAAGTTGGGTATAATGAGTTATCAGAATCCTGTTTAATATAAGGCACAATATTAGAGTATAAACCCTTCACTGCAATTTCTGATTTGACAGATACTGAGACATCTTCGTGTCTGTATTTTTTGTATTCAGGCTCAATTCTCTCCTCAAATGCTTTAATACCAGACAGACCAGAGATTTGGGTATTTAGATCGTCACAGGCTTTTTGTATATTTTTTAAAATTTCTTTATCCTGCTCTTTGTCATTTACAAGCAATTTATTGGTATTTTTCTTAAACAAAGTATAGAGATCAACATATGCATCAATGTAGAATACATCGAAAACGTAGTCAATATCGAAGAATGTTCCATGAACCTTCATTTCTTCAAGATCTTCAATATCTCCACCCCAATACAAAATAGGTATACCAACCATTTCTTTCTCGTCATAAGTAGCTTTTACCTTGATATAAACATTGTCTTGTCCTGAAAGAATAGCTCCCTTCAATTTAGCACGAAGCTTCTGGCTATCGCCATCTTCGGCATCTCCGATATCTATTGATACAAGGATTTCTATCGGCGTACTGGTATTCTTTTGGTAATAATCTGTATCAGTAAAATTTTGTCTTCTTACATCTTTATCGAACAAAAACCTTAAGGCATACAGAAAGTTGGTCTTTCCAACATCATTCATTCCAAAAAGAACATTTTTGTTCGTAAGATCAATTGTTATATTTTTAAAATTTCTGAAATTCTTTATTGTTACCGCATCAAATTTCATGATATTCCACCTCGAAAGTTCTTATGAATAAATTATACCATGTATTGCTGATATTACCAAGGAAACCAGATTTCGTATTTAAATGAAATCCGGTTTCGATTCAATCTTATATATCCTGAATTTTATTAAGATTATTCCACTTTATTTGAACTCCAGTTATTCTTCCGTGACTTCACCCATCATCCTGGTCCCCAACTTAAAACCGTTCTAGAAGAGCAGACAGTCCACAACAGTTTGGTTCTTGCACGCAGTCTATGCACTTCTCAAACAACCCTTTCCGCTCGTCCGTCATTGTAGCCCGATGTTTTTCTTCATTCCCACAAATCAGCTCCAGTAGCTTCTTGTTTTCTTTACAGGAAAATCCATCGGATCGATGTTTCCTACCAAAATTCTTTGTGAGGTCTCATGCCTTATCCTCCTCGTAAATCAATTCCCAAAGGATGATTTCTCCTGACCGGTTGTGGATGCTGTTCATGGCTCTAACCCAAGCCATCTGGTCACTGGCTTTTAGATCCTCTGTTACTCCCTCGGCGGCCTTCATCTAATGCCGTGGCAGATAAATAATATTTTGTGCATATGCATATATCCTTTCTTTAGTTAACGGTTGATTTTTCCAAATTTACGATTCAAAACGCACGCAAAAGCAATCGTATTTTTTTACTTTCTATCAGAATCTCTATGCAGCAAACTACCAAACCGCTATTTGGGAAATTCAATCCTGCTTATCAATCCATGTTTCCTTCAACCTTCACTTTCTTCAAATAATCCTTGAGCAAAAATGTACAGAAATAAGGGAAGGTATAAATGTTATCATTGCAGCCTACATTACCATTGACAACCTTTATGCCAAATTTAATATCAGGATACTTTTCGCTGCTAATCAATTGCCGCAGTGACTTAGCCATATTATTGGCAGCCTTAACCTCAACAGGCACAAGGCTTTCTGCTGTGCGCAGGAAAAAATCCTCCTCTAAGGTAGAATCTGCACGCTTATAATAATACAAGCCGCAACCGCTCTTGCGCAAAGCCTCGGCTGCAATATTCTCATACAACGCCCCCTTATATACGCCTAAGTTTTTATGCGCACGCAAATCGTCCTGAGCCTCTTCGTCAAGCATAGATATCAGCAATCCTGTATCTGCCATATACAGCTTATACTTCGTTTCATCATAATTACCCTTCAAAGGTAACTCCGGAAACGTAAGGCAATAACAGGCATTCACAATACCTGCATCACAAAGCCATTCAATACAGCCTCTGTAATCCTTAAAGCGTGCTCCCGACGCAACCTTGGAAATCTGAAACTTTTTGTTATCCTTGGCCAGCTGCACAGGTATATGCCTGAAAACGTTCAGAATACGCGTCTGGTCCATCCCCTCAGCATATTTACGTATATCCTCTTCATAATCCGCTAAAAGCTGTCTTTGCGTTTCCAGCGAGCCTTCAAAGGTTCCTCGTTCTATATATTCGCGTACCACCGCAGGCATGCCGCCTAAAATGCAGTACTCCGTAAACAGCTGCATAAAAACCTGCATTTCAACTTCACTAAAAGGCTTTAACGCATACATATGCTCCAAAAAGCTGTCGCGTACAGATTTCACATGACCTTTGGCCCACAAAAATTCCTCAAAGTCTAGCGAATACATTTCATAATCCGTTTTATAGCCGACACTGTTGCTCTCTATTTTTCTATAATTAATCCCCAGCATTGAACCGCTGCAAATCACATCATAACGGCCATCAAGCTTGAAAAATTTTAACGCTGTAGCAATTTCAGGAAAATCCTGCAGCTCATCAAAAAAAATCAATGTCTTCTGCGGCACAAAGCATTTGCTCGTATCCAACAAAGAAATATTTTTTATGATAGCATCTGTATTATAGCCATCACCAGTAATCATCTTGTACTTTGGCTCTTCAACAAAATTTATATAAATAACGCTCTGATAATTTTGTTCAGCAAAACGTCTGATAGATTCTGTTTTGCCAACCTGACGTGGCCCTTTGACAATAAGCGGCTTATGGTTTTCATCGTTTTTCCATTGCTCAAGATAAACATCTATTTTTCGTTCTAAATATACCAACTTCGTCTACCTCCTAACGTTTTTTCTATTATACAACGTACGCGACATTTTTCGCAACAAAAAACGAGCCTATTTTGCTATCTAATTACAATTTCATGAGCCTATTTCTAGTAATCTATCACTATTTTATTAGTCTATTTCGAACACTTCGCTACAATTTCATGAGGATATTCCAGTTGAAAGCACAATAAAGGGACTGCTGCATTAAGCGCATCAACTTACGCTACAGTCCCTTTTAGCTTATCAATATTACTTCAACAGTTCCTTTTCTTCCAAATACACAGCCAGCAGCTGCGCTACCTTATTCACCAGCTTCAAGCAGTTTTTCAAATGCTCACGTGTATTAAACTCGTAAGGCATCAAATCACCGCAGGCACAGGAGCCGAATTCCTTGACAAAGCGCTCATGAAATTCCAGCGTTAACGGATAAATTTCTGCCAACGGCTTCTCGCTCGGCTGATTACGGCCGGCCAACGTACTGATGACCATCACACAGCCTGCCATCGCACCGCACAAATCGCGCGCATGGCCAATGCCGCCGCCAAAGCCGGAGCACAGACGAAAAGCGTTATCATCAATATTCACGCCTGCCTCCTTACGGAAGGTTTCCACAATCGCTTCGCAGCAATTATACCCGCTCTTAAAATTGTTGCCTGCTACCATGCCCATTTTTTCGCTGAATTCACTCATGCTTTTCTCCTCCTTGCATAACAATATTAAAATGCTCACTTTTTGTCGTTATCGCTTTCCGTTGCATACGGCCAACCGCTCATGCCTCCCTCCAGGCTGTAAACATCACGGAAGCCACGGGCGCGCAGGATAACCTCCGCTTCGTAGCCACGCAAATCAATCTGGCAGGCTGTAACTATTTTCTGCTCTTTATCCATCTTGCTGATATCCGCTGTACGCAAGGTATCAAGCGGCAGATTTACTCTTGACGGAATGCCGGCAATACGCTTAGCTGCTACCTCTGCCGGTGTGCGTACATCAACGAATAAATAATCCTCCTGCGTACGGTCCTTTTCAAAGTCTACAGGATTAATGCTGCGCAGCTGACCGTCAATTTTATTTTGCAGGACATTAGCTGCCGTTGCGATATTCTCAATCGGCGTATTAAACGGCGGAGCATAAGCCAGATCAAGTCCGGACAAATCATCCAGCGTTGCACCTAAAGAAATTGCCGCCGCCAATGTATCAATACGCTTCGCTACGCTCGCTCCGACAGCCTGCGCACCCAATACGCGTCCGCTGCTCTTTTCCGCCAACAGCTTCAGCACAATACGTCCTACTCCCGGCATATAACCCAAACGGTCAGAGCCAGGAACAACTACGCTCGCAAAATCAATGCCGGCCTGCTGCGCCGTCCGCTCGTTCAAACCGGTCGCCCCTGCCTCCTGCGCAAAGAAGCGACAAGCAGCAGTTCCCAAAACACCGGGGTATTTCTTCTGCGCTCCGCAGATATTATCCGCAATCACACGCCCATGCTTATTGGCAGTTGAGCCCATAGGCACAAACACCTTGGCTCCGCTGACACGATGAGTATTTTCCGCACAGTCACCGCCGGCATAAATAGCGCTGTCGCTCGTCTGCAGATATTCGTTGACGGCAATACAGCCGCTGGGACCTATAGCAAGACCAGCTTCACGTGCCAGCTCAACGTTAGGACGCACACCTACGGCAACAATAACCATCTGTGCCGGTATTAAGCGTTTATCTGTCTGCACTCCGCTAACTTTACCGTTTTCCACGGTAAAGCCGCCTGCTTTTTCTTGCAGATAAATATCCAACAGCTGATTTTTCGTATCGCGCAACAGCAATGCCGCCATATCCTCATCTAAAAGCTGCGGCAGCAGTCTGTCCTGCTGCTCCAGCACGCTGGTATGCAAGCCGCGGCGCACAAAGGCTTCCGCCAGCTCCAGCCCGATAAAGCCTGCGCCGATAATAACAACGTCCTTAACGCCGCCTTCGGCAATTTCCTTATCTACCGCTTCAACATCCCACGGGAACCAGAAGCTGTGAATACCTGCGGCATCAGCATTAGGCAAGGGAAGCTTCACCGGCGTGCTGCCAGTTGCCAACACCAGCACGTCATAAGGCAGCTGTTTCAGCTCTCCCTTTTCCATATAATGCACGCATTTTTGCATTCTGTCTATTTTTTGCACATTACAGCCACAGCGGGCGTCAATGCCCTTCACGGCCGCAAAATAATTACTGTCGCGCAAGGCTCCCTGCGGTGTATGGTCAAAGCTGTCCATGCTCTTAACCTCACCGCTGATAAAATACGGAAAGCCGCAGGCACCGTAGCTCAGCTGCGCTCCGCGTTCCAGCACAATAATCTCTGCTTCTGCATCAAGTCTGCGCAAGCGCGCTGCTGTTTTCATGCCGGCTGCTACGCCGCCGACGATTACTACACGTTTACTCATAATGTCACCTCCATAGACAATTCGACGTTATCTTATTATTTTGAAAATTTAACAGTTGAAACTATCTCAGTCAACAAAATATTGCTCTATTATCATTATAACAAAACAGTCCCCGAAAGCAAAGCTACGAAGACTGTTTACCAAAATTATTATATGCTATTTTGCTTCATACACACTCAAAGCTTCCATTGCCAACGCATAGCCCGCAAAGCCCAGGCCGCAAATCTGGCCGACGCAGCCTGCCACCGTTACAGAATGATGGCGGAACTCCTCACGCTGATGGATGTTGCTGATATGCACCTCAATCGCAGGAATATTTACTGCCTTCAATGCGTCCAGAATTGCTACGCTGTAATGCGTAAACGCCGCCGGATTAATAACAATGCCGTCAAAATGACCGTAAGCATTCTGAATAGCGGTAACTATATCGCCCTCATAATTGCTCTGCAGCAGCTCCACCTCTACGCCAAGGCGGTCAGCCGCCGAACGGATGTAAGCACACAGGCTGTCATAATCATCACGGCCGTAGATATTTTTTTCACGGATGCCCAGCATATTAATGTTAGGACCATTTAAAACTAAAATTTTACGCATCTTTATCCCTCCAGCTTAGCGGCAATATTCAACAGTTCA
>OGYX01002805.1_pt1 | contig 10786 bp, 8 predicted proteins | sample 1576601 | NCBI WGS metagenome assembly OGYX01 (sample SAMEA3541561, study PRJEB24748) | human gut metagenome | biome: human gut; feature: human-associated habitat; material: faeces | place: China | collected 2012 | reverse complement strand
GAAAAAATTCATCCGTGCAAATAACAGCTTCAGCTTTGTGGAGGAGGTGATGGATTTGCCTGTAACAAGCAGCCTGCGTAAGGTTTTGTTATATGGTAATACCATAAACAGCTCGTGGTATTATCTGCAAAGCAGCATTTCCGAGGCTGATTATTGCAACAGTGCCTACAGATTAGTGGTAAAAAGCTTGGATGGATTGCCGTCATCCTTGAAACAGAAATGGTTTGGCCTGGAGCATGAGGTGAGGATTGAGCCGGAGGTTAAGAAAAACAAGGCCAAGCAACAGGAAAATAATGCTCCAATCAATTTACCGCCTGCTAAGGGAAACCGCAGCAAGGAGATGTCAGCACGAAGATGAATGTGAAAAAGTTGTTTGCGTTTGTTGAATGCTATCAGGAGCTTTTATGTAAGTATCGCAACCATATGGCCCATTGCGAGCTGGAAAATGCCGATGGCTGGCAGGTTGAAGGACTGCTGTATAAGATGCTACGATATCTTGAATGTTAGAGAGAATAGGGCAGAGACGCCGAAAGGTGCTTTTGCGCAAACGAAAAGACCTGAGGTCTAGAGTAATATCTAGATTTCAGGTCTTTTTTTGCATACCGCAAGCAGTGCTTGAGCTTCAACAGAAAGAGTTCGCGGCGCGAACTGTTAGGATTATAATAGTCAACCAAACGTAAGCAGTTGGCAGGCTGCTTACGAGGTGCTTTAGCATAATACGTAGAAAAGGCTTCAACAGGAAATTTTAATAATATACTAAATCTTCATATTATTCTTGACATTATTGCGATTATCTGCTAATATAAACCCATAAGATTTTGCACGCCTGCCCGGAGTAGGCCATTGCAGCGTCATTGAGAACGCCTTATGTATTATTTGAGTAGTACATAGGGCGTTTTTTGTTAAGAAAGGAGTTGGAGTAATGCAAACAAAAGAAGCAAGTCAAGAAAGCGAAATCAAGCAGGTCATTCGTAGCCTTTGCATGATGAACAACAGGTTTATGAACTTCATGCTTGATGACAACAAGGAAGCGGCACAGGTTTTCTTGCGCGTAATCCTGGAAGATGATAAAATTAAGGTGAGGAATGTTAGGATACAAAGCTTTATCCAAAATATCTACGGACATTCTTCGCAATTGGACATTCTTGCGCAGGATAGCGAAGGACGCTATTTTAATGTAGAGGTGCAGAGAAGCGATGAAGGCGCTCCGGCAAGACGTGCCAGATTTTACAGCAGTATTCTCGATACACATTTTCTGCAGCCAAGTAAGCTCTACGAAGAGCTGCCGGATACTTATGTGATTTTTATCACGGAAAACGATGTCTTGCGCGACAATTTGCCGTTATATGACATAAGACGAACGATTAAGCAAAGTGCTAGGGATTTTGAGGATGGTTCGCATATCATTTATGTCAACAGTCAACGTCGAGATGATACAGCGTTGGGTAAACTCATGCAGGATTTGTATTGCACAGAGCCTAAAAATTTGCATTACCGTGAATTTGCCGAGCGCATGGAGTTTTTGAAATACAGCAAGGAGGGCGAAGAAAAAATGACAGACGTAATTGAAGAATATGCTGCAAGAAAAGCAGAAGCAGTAGCTAAGGAAGCAGCAAAAGAAGCAGCAGAAGCAATGGCAAAAGAAAAGAAGATTGAATTTGCTAAAGATCTTTTGGCTGAAGGAGAAAGCATCGAAAGAACTGTGCGTCTTTCCAAGCTTTCGGAAGCAGAGGTCCGTGAGCTGGCGTCTAAGCTGACAGCATAATAGCATAGCGACAAAAGACGTTCTACCCAAAGTACGGTAGAACGCCTTGTTTTTATCTGAAACAGTATATTTTTACGCAAACGAAAAGACCTGATGTCTAGAGTAATATCTAGATTTCAGGTCTTTTTTGCATACCGAAAACAACAAAAAAGCCTCTCCTTGGGGAGAGGTGTCATCGCAAAGCGATGACGGAGAGGGGTGATGACCAATATAAGACTATTCGTAAGAGTGGAACCAGCAGTCCCCTCTCAGTCGCCCTGACGGGCGCCAGCTCTCCCCAAGGAGAGCTTTTCTCAGCATATACCGCAAGCGGTAATCTAGGCTTTTAACTGGCGTTGTACAAATTATCACTTCTTCTGCAAACGACGTTACAAAACCGGAAGCGGTAATCTAGGCCTTTAACGTGATAACATGGCTAAAAATCTAATCCCCGAAATCGCGTTACAAAACCGCAAACGGTAATCTAGGCCTTTAACGCGTTAACGGCAATAGAAGAATACATTGCTTATATGAGAACGTTACAAAACCGCAAGCGGTAATCTGGCCTTTAACTTGGTGCAGACATTAGTAATTCGAGCTTCGACAATGCGTAACAAAACCGCAAGCGGTAATCTGGCCTTTAACGTAAATGTTCTACAAAGACTTCAACTGGGAATCCTAGTAACAAAACCGCAAGCGGTAATCTGGCCTTTCACGAGTAATTCGCTCTCGTAATTCGGGAGTTAATTCTGTAACAAAACCGCAAGCGGTAATCTGGCCTTTCACGCGGCGAAAGTGAGAAAAAGGCCAAAATGACAGCCGGTAACAAAACCGCAAGCGGTAATCTGGCCTTTAACCCTGTGGCTCGCACACGGCTCACAGAGCGGGCTTAAAGCCCTACAATTGAAAATCGAAACGCTGTTTATAGCAAAAACAGCGGATTTGCTCACAACAGCGGTGTTTTTCCGCCTCTGCAAAAATGAAAATGCGCTTGGCGCAAGGCTTGCAGGCATTTGGCAAATGATTTGCCTGTTGTGATAAATCCACTATAACACATCGAACAGTTTTTGACAAGTGCTTTTCCAAATTTATCCAATTCTATGCGCCTTACAGGGCTTTTGTTAACCATATAAAAACATATTTGCAAACAAAAAGAAAGTTGTCACAAAATTAGCGCAACATTTGCCAGGGGTGTTTCCTAAAGAATTTTTATAAAAAAATACCGTTTCGTGCCGGATTTTGCATTTCGTTGCAGATTTATAAAGTGAAGGGAGAAAGCGGACCGAAAACGGCCGTGATATGGCGCTTAAATTAAAGCGCCAAGAATATTATTTAATGAAAGAAACGTACAAACGTCAAAAAATGAAAGGAAGCTGATAACATGATTTCTATTACCGATTACATTAATATGAAGGCGGATAAATTCGAAGAAAAGGTTGCGAATGGTTACAGCCTGTGCAGCTGCGATTCCCTGCGCTTTAATGAAGGCAACCTGCCTGATTACAGATATTACATTGTGCAGGATTTGTATGCCATGCGTTACGACCTTGCCTATGCTCACGAGTACAAGGTAAGGTACAAAAGACTGCTGGAAAGCCTGAAGCCGGGTGCTAGCTTGGAGGTTACATCCCTTGGCTGCGGCAATATGGTTGATTACTGGTCCTTGAAGCGTGTTCTGCCGGCAAACTGCCGTGTAAGCTATCATGGCGTGGATGTTATTGACTGGGATGACAAATTTGCTGCCTGCAAGGGTGATAAAATTGATTTTTCGCTTCAGTACATTTCCGATTATCTCTATGATTGTGACGAGCTCGAATCCGATGTATATGTTTTCCCCAAGTCCATCAGCGAGATTGATGATGATGAGCTGGAGGCTATCTGCCGGATTATCTCTGAAAAGGGCTTTGCCAAGGACGAGGTACACTTTCTGTTCTCCATGCGTGCTAACCAATATTCACTGGATCGCGATATGGCTAAAACCGATAAAATTTGCGCTGCAATCAGGGCTGCCGGCATGATGCCTGACGGTAAAAGTGGAAGCCTGTATACAGGACCGGATAAGATGATTTATAACTGCGATAGCGATTTTAATATTGACAGGCTGAAAAAGAGCTATGATATGCTTAACAATTTGCCCTATATGTGCGACAATTATATCATCGGCCGCTGCTCCTGCGACCTGTGCGAAAAGAATCGCAATCAGCCGATGCTGAAGACTCATTACATCCGTTTCCAAATCGTCAAGTTCAGAAAGGTGGCTTAAAGCCGATGATTATAAGTGCAAGCAGAAGAACAGATATACCGACATATTATTCAGACTGGTTTATGCAGCGCATCAAAGAAGGCTATGTGCTGGCGCGCAATCCGATGAATGCGCATCAGGTGAGCCGCATCAGCCTCAATTTATTCAGACTGGTTTATGCAGCGCATCAAAGAAGGCTATGTGCTGGCGCGCAATCCGATGAACGCGCATCAGGTGAGCCGCATCAGCCTCAATCCTGAGGTGGTGGACGGCATCGTCTTCTGGACGAAGAACCCGCTGCCGATGCTGGATAAGCTGCCGCTGCTTAAGGATTACATGTATTACTTTCAGTTTACGCTCAATGGCTACGAGCAGGATGTGGAGGCAGGCGTGCCTCCGAAGGATAAGTTCATTGTGCCAGGCTTTCAGCGTCTGAGCGACATGCTGGGGCCGGAGCGCGTTATCTGGCGCTATGATCCGATTTTGCTCAACAATAAATATACCTTTAATTATCATGTGCAGCGCTTTGCGGAGCTGGCCAAGCAGCTGGCGCCGTATACGAAGCAGTGCACCATCAGCTTTTTGGATATGTACGCCAAAACCGAACGCAACATGCAAGGGCTGGCAGTGCAGCCGTGGAGCCTGGAAAAAATGGACGCTATGGCGAAGGCGCTAGCAGAAATTGCGCACAGCTACGGCTTGGAGCTGGCGACCTGCGCCGAGGGCATCGAGCTGGATAAATATGGCATTAAGCATGCGCATTGCATCGACGGCGGCCTGTTTGAAAAGCTGCTCGGCTGCCCGATGAAGGTGGGCAAGGACAAGAACCAGCGCCAAGAATGCGGTTGCGTGGCAAGCGTCGATATCGGTGCCTACAATACCTGTCGCAACGGCTGCCGTTACTGCTATGCCAACTTTAATAACGCCATGGTGCAGAAAAACAGGCAGCAGCATCATCCCGGTTCGGCGTTGCTATTGGGCGAAGTAGGTGAGGAGGACAGAATTACTGAGCGTAAAATGCAATCCTGTCTGGAGAGACAGCAGGGCCTGTTCGCCTAACCCCCGTCTTCTTCCAAAAAACTGTAATATGCGTTACAATTTTAAGTGAATTTAAAAAATTATGAGAAATTTTTCACAAAAAGCAGGATAAATAGGTAATATCAGCGAAATACTAGTCATAACAAATGCCTGATAAAGGGGGATTTATCATGAAAGAGTACACTGGAGATAAGATTAGAAATGTGGCCATTGTGGGTCATGGTGGAGCAGGAACCACGTCTGTTACCGAAGCCCTGCTGTATCGCAGCGGAGCAATCAGCAGAATGTGCAAGGTTGAAGACGGTGCTACCACCACTGACTATGAACCCGAGGAAATCAAACGTAAGGTCTCCGTTAACGCCACTTTGGCACCTGTTGAATGGCGTGATACCAAGATTAACTTCATCGACACTCCCGGCTTTGCTGACTTCGTTGCCGAGGTTAAAGGAGCTTTTAGAGCAGTAGACAGTGCGTTGATCGTGGTTTGCGCAACCAGCGGTGTACAGGTTGGTACCGAACAATGCTGGAAGCTGGCTGAAGAAGCCGGTTTGCCGCGTATCATTTTTGTCAACAAGATGGATCGTGAGAACGCTGATTTTGATAGCATTTTGGATAACCTGCGTGGTAAGTTCGGTAAGCATGTACTGCCGTTACAGCTGCCTTTGGGCAAGGAGGACAACTTCCAGGGTATTATAGACCTTTACAAAATGAAGGCCTATCGTGCCAACGGTAATGGCTCCGATGAAATAGAGATTCCGGATGAGTATAAAGAGGCTGCTGCTGCTGCCCACGAAAAGATGGTGGAGGCTGCGGTTGAAGCAGATGACGATTGCATGATGCGTTATTTGGAAGGAGAAGAGATTAGCGACGAGGAAATTATGAAATGTCTGATTAAGGGCATTCGTCAGGCTATCATCTATCCTATGCTTTGCGGCAGTGCCTACAAGAACATTGGTCTTGGCCGATTGATGAACGCAATCATCGACTTTACCTATCCGGCAATTTTGAACGACTATATCGTTATGGATAAAGAAACCGGCGAAGAAGAAGTACGTGACGCCAATGCTCCGATGGCAGCGTTGGTATTTAAGACAACTTCCGACCCCTTTGTTGGCCGTCTAAGTTATTTCCGTGTATTCTCAGGCTCAATTAAAGCAGATAGCGTAGTTTATAACTCCCGCCGTGAAGAAGAAGAGCGTATTGCTAACATCTTCACAATGCGTGGTAAGACTCAGATTCCTATGAAGCAGGTTCCTGCCGGTGATATCGGTGTAGTTGCCAAGCTGCAATATACCTCTACCGGTGACACCCTCTGCGACAAGAATTCTGAGGTTGAATTCCCACCCATTAACTTCCCGCTGCCGATGTACACCAGAGCAATTTACCCGAAGAAAAAGGGTGATGAAGACAAGATTATGTCCGCTCTGAATCGTCTGATGGATGAAGACCCGACGATTATCGTTACCAAGAACCCTGTTACCAAGGAAACTTTAATCAGCGGTATGGGTGACCAGCACATTGATATCATCATGGAGCGTATGCAGCGTAAATTTGGTGTTGAGGCTGTTCTCAAAGCACCGATTATCGAATATCGCGAAACTATTCGTGGCTCTGCTGAGGTAGAAGGCAAGCACAAAAAACAATCCGGTGGACATGGCCAATATGGTCACGTAGTGATCAAGATGGAACCCTTGCCGCCAGGAGGTGGATTTGAGTTTGTAGATAAGATTTTCGGTGGCGCAGTACCTCGCCAATATATCCCCGCTGTTGAAAAGGGCATGCGTGAAGCTATGGAAAAGGGTATCCTTGCAGGCTATCCGGTTGTAGATATGCGTATTACCCTGCTTGATGGTTCGTATCATACTGTCGATTCCTCTGAAATGGCATTTAAAACTGCTTCCAATATCGCCTTCAAGAAGGCCATGGAACAATGCAAGCCAGTGTTGCTTGAGCCTATTTACAGCTTAAACGTAACCTGTGCCGATTCTATGATGGGCGATGTTATCGGCGATTTGAACTCTAAACGCGGTCGCATTCTCGGTATGCAGAGCGTAGAAGATGGCTTGAGCGTAGTTAATGCTCAGGTACCCTATGCAGAGATTTCGGAATATGCCGTAGACCTCCGCGCAATTACTCAAGGCCAGGGAACCTTTGAAATGAAATTCGACCATTACGAAGATGTTCCGCCTAAGATGGCAGAAAAAATTATCGCTGAACATAAGGAAGCATAATTAAACCTGCGACAACTGAACAAAGCGTTTATGGGACTGCCGACTGACGTGAGTCAGCCGGCAGTTTGTTGTTTTATGGCGGGTGTATGAGGAGTGGGGAAGTGAAGTTTTTTCTTGATGTGCTGGTATAAACAAAGTATATAAGAAGGCAGGTTTAAATCTCTGCATCTTAATGATTTTAGTAGGCATGGTTACTGCTTAAGGATGCGGTTAATGTAAGTATCGGACAAGAGGATTGTAGGTTATTTATCTGTATATCAGCTAGTGCTTTTATGATAGACATTTTTTGTTGCTTTCTTTCTTTAAGCAATGTATAATTAAAGGAAAACGAAAGGAACGAAAGATAATGACAAAGGAAACACTTGCGTATGAGAATATCGACAGAGAGTTTAAAGAGCTGTACGTCAGTGACATCAAAAAAACAGTAGTTGCTTTTGCCAATACAGAGGGCGGAATTTTATATATCGGCATAAATGATGCAGGAGAGGTTGTCGGTCTGCCGAACGTAGACGATGTAATGCAGCAGACAGCCAACACGCTTAAGGACAGCATTGCACCGGATGTTATGCCGTTTGTCAAAATACGCGCAGTTACCAGGGAAGGCAAACAGATTATTGAGGTTGCGGTGCAAAACGGCACGAGCAGACCGTATTATATTCGTGAAAAAGGCTTAAAGCCCAGTGGTGTTTATATCAGGCAGGGCAGCAGCAACCAGCAGCTGAGCGATGAAGGCATTCGCCGTATGCTGATAGAGGTTAACGGCAAAAGCTACGAAAGCATGCGCAGTATGCAGCAGGAGCTGACCTTTACTGCTTTGCGCAAGCATTTTCAGCAGCGTGAGCTGAAATTGGACGAGGCGCAGCTGCGCACGCTTAAGCTCATCGGTGACGATGGCTTGTTCACGAATCTGGCGCTGCTGCTTTCCGAGCAGTGCGAGCATTCACTGAAGGTAGCGGTTTTTCAGGGCAGTACGAGAGCGGTTTTTCGCGACAGACGTGAGTTTACTGGCTCTTTGCTGCAGCAGCTTTACGATGCTTACGCATTTATAGATAATTATAATAAGACTAAGGCAACCTTTCACGGCTTGGAGCGTGTAGATACGCAGGATTATCCTCCTGAGGCTGTGCGCGAGGTGCTGCTGAACTGCCTTGTGCACCGTGATTACAGCTTCAGCGGCAGCACGTTGGTTAATATTTACGATAACCGCATTGAGTTTATCTCTTTGGGAGGACTAGTCGCTGGCTTAAAAATGGAAACAATTTTTATCGGCGTATCGCAGACGCGCAATCCTGCATTGGCTGCTGTGTTCTACCGCTTGCGTTTAATAGAGAGCTTTGGTACGGGGATTGAAAAAATTCAGCAGAGCTATCTGGATACTGCGGCAAGGCCGGAATTTATTGCGGTTTATGGTGGCTTTAAGGTTGTTTTGCCCAATATTAATGAGGTGCAGGCCAAGGAGTTTAGCATCAGCGAAACGCAGGAATACTATGGCTTTGCGGATGAAAAGGACAAAGTAATGCAACTGGCTGCTATGCAGGGCTATGTTACCCGCAAGCAGGTAGAGGATGCCTTGCAGGTGAAAACAACTAAGGCCTATATGCTTTTGCAGGAGCTGTGTGATGCAGGCAGACTTGCGCCTATCGGCGTAGGGCGAAGCAGAAAATATATCAGCAGGTAAGCTTAGCGCTCTGCGTATTACTGACGGTAGTACGCAGAGCGTTTTTTGTTACAAATCTGTAACCTGCTTTACAAAATCACGGATAAATAAAAAAATCTGCAAGTTTTTGTACAAAGTTGTTGACGAAAGATATCCGCAGTGGTAAACTAGGCACAACTTAAAAAAAGACCACAAACCGTTGAGACGGAGATCAAGTCAGCAGATGCGCTTACAGAGAGTTCGGGCAGGTGGGAGCCGGATAGAGATGCAGGCTGATAAATGGACCGTTGAGGGTGCTGTCAAATCGCTTCGGCGAGAGTATTCGGCAACGCAACACCGGCGTTAAAGGTGAGGAGTGTGATGGCACTCTGCGAGAGCGCGTCGTAATGGCGACGAAACAAGGTGGTACCGCAGGTATAAGTATTTACAGCCTGTCCTTGGAATTGCTTAGGAAAGCTAAGCAGCTTCAGGACAGGCTTTTTTGTATAACAAATCTGTGATAGACCTTCTCGTAGAATGTTAGCGTAAACTATGGGAGGAATTAAAATGATTAAAGAAGCTATTGTAAAAATCGTCGGCAAAGAGGACTTAACCTATAACGAAGCATATGACGTAATCAACGAGATTATGAGCGGTGAAACAAGTGCAACGCAGAATGCGGCCTTTCTGGCAGCGCTTTCTACCAAGAGCACCACGGCGGAAACTACCGATGAAATCGCCGGCTGCGCCGCTGCGATGCGTGACCACGCAATGAAATGCGAAACAGGCATGGACATTTTTGAAATCGTCGGTACCGGCGGTGACGGCTCCAACAGCTTCAATATCTCCACAACCTCCGGTCTGGTTGCTGCGGCAGGCGGGATGAAGGTTGCTAAGCATGGCAACCGCGCCGCTTCCTCCAAATGCGGCACCGCGGATTGCCTGGAGGCGTTGGGCGTAAACATTCAGCAGGACCCGGAAAAATGCGTAGAGCTGTTAAAGGAAGCAGGCATGTGCTTCTTCTTCGCACAAAAATACCACACCTCGATGAAATATGTAGGACCTATCCGCAAGGAGCTGGGCATCCGCACCGTATTCAACATCCTCGGACCTCTGACGAACCCCGGCAGCCCGAAGATGCAGCTGTTGGGTGTGTATGACGAGTATCTGGTTCAGCCGTTGGCGCAGGTACTGATGAATTTGGGAGTTAAGCGCGGTATGGTGGTTTACGGTCAGGACAGACTGGATGAGATTTCGCTGAGCGCACCTACTACCGTTTGCGAGTTCAAGGACGGCTGGATGAAAAATTACGTTATCAAGCCTGAGGACTTCGGCATGGAGCGCTGCACCAAGGCTGATCTGGTAGGCGGTCTGCCGGAGGAAAACGCTAAGATTACGCGCGACATTTTGGCGGGAGCGCAGGGACCGAAACGCAATGCAGTTTTGCTGAACGCCGGCGCCAGCCTGTATATCGGCGGCAAGGCTGCAAGCTTTGCGGATGGCGTGAAGCTGGCGGCAGAGCTGATTGACAGCGGCAAGGCGCTGCAGACATTGGAAAAGCTGATTGAGCTGAGCAATAAATAAGCTGATTAAAGAGGTTAGATTATGATTTTAGATGAGATTGCGGAATATACCAAGGAGCGTGTGCGGGCGCTCAAAGCGCACAAAAGCCTTTACGCGGTGCGTGATGAGGCAGAGGGCAGACCGCAGGGCAAGGATTTCAGGGCAGCGCTTGCTGCCCCCGGCCTGAGTGTAATCGCCGAGCTGAAGAAGGCATCCCCCTCGAAGGGCATCATTGCTCCCGATTTTACGGACATCTACCTGCGCAAGGCTGCAGAGTACGAGGCAGGCGGCGCAGCTGCCATCTCCTGCCTGACGGAGCCGAAGTTCTTTCA
>OGYX01002804.1_pt1 | contig 10790 bp, 7 predicted proteins | sample 1576601 | NCBI WGS metagenome assembly OGYX01 (sample SAMEA3541561, study PRJEB24748) | human gut metagenome | biome: human gut; feature: human-associated habitat; material: faeces | place: China | collected 2012 | reverse complement strand
CAGCTTCCTGCTTGGTAATCAGCTCAGAGCTAGTGTCCGCAGACGATGACTTGCTCGTCCGGGTACTTGCTGCCCCGTATCGATGCCACTACGTTGTGGTATTTAATTGGTCCGAGCTTGAAATGATTGCGGATATCAAACTCCAGCAGGAAGTCTTCCCGCCGTTCTTTTACCATCTGCGCAATGATGTCGAACTGATGCCGGTCGAGCTTGATGTCAGGAACTTCCGGCAGGTTGTCGAATGTCATGCTGTCAATCATCTTCCGGTCATAGAGCGCGCGGATGGGTACCTCTGATGACTGGATGAATCCTAAGGCACCGGCTTCAACCATCTCATGGTAGTAAAGCGCCGGGAATTCCTTATAAGGAATCATCTTGTTGTTTTCACCCTTCTCCCAGTTTCTTTTTCGGAGTTCGGCATTCTTCTGGTCGATTTCTTTATTCTCTTGTTTGATAGCCTGACGGATAGAATCAGCCTGTGCCGTCCGGTCGATTGGCCAGCCGTTGTTTGTGCCGGAAATCAGTACCCAGGCGCCTTTTAACTTGAGTTTGATGCGTTCGAATTCCTGGTCGGTACGGGGCTCCATCAAAACGTGACCGCGCTGTACCCCTTTCGTTCCGGAAGTATACGAAGGAGTCGCGAAATGGAGGGTCATTCCATGGTCGTGGCTCAACAACTTTCCAAACCAGGGCCCGCGATTAAAACCTACAGAGAGTTCGCCGGCTTCTTCCAACTGGGCATCCAGTCCCCACTTTTTGTATTCGTGTACCATCCATTCGGCAGCATTCTCATACGCATCCGATCCGATGGGGCGTCCACCAAAACGGTTGGTTAGTATATCCAGCTGGTGTGTGGCCTGATTATCCTGGTGTCCGATTTCAATAATCTTCTCAACGACGGCTTTCTGAGCAAAGAAAGGCTGTATCCATAATGACAAAAACGCAGTGCAGCAAAATAGTAGTTTTTTCATGTGTCAAAGAATTGAATGTTTTTGGTTGCAAAAGAAACGATAAAGCGGGTAAAATCAAAATAAAGAGTAAGCTTTTCTTTAAAGAATCTTTATAGCTTCGGTATTTCCGGTTCTGTAAATACAGGTTTGTGTGTTTTTCGGTTGCCATCGGGTAAAAAGAAAACGAGGCTGTCTCAAAATGAAACAGCCTCTTTTCCTTTTTATCCGGAGAGACAGGATTATAATTTTTTGTTTTCTAAATCATTATGAATCAATATTTTAATTCGGATCAATTTTTCAAGTGTAACGATTTAGTAACTGAAAACTGTCTTTTTGTGTCACTCATAGACTTTCACTTGTCCACTTTATCTGCTATTGACTTCAGATGCGAATTGATGTTATCTAAACTTGTCTGGCGGTCAACCAATGGGATATATGTCGAATCAACATCTATAGAATAGTGTGGCAAATCCTTCAGAAACAAATTGATGGTTGTTCCACCATGAATAGTAAACACCTGATTTTATATTACTCATATTCTGCAAGTTCTTCCGAGATTATCATATTTTACTTGTCGATGTATTTTCCCGAAGGCGTGATTATAAATTCATAATGATTTCAAGCATCTTCTTTTGATGTTGAACCATATCATCAACATTCCATTCTAATCCAAATGAACGTTTTAAGGTATCATCTTTAATACCAGCATCGTAATTATCTTGGCATATTTGTAACATGATTCTGAATTTTAATGAAGCAACGCTTACTTGGTTGGATTTTGTATCAAGATAGCGATTCTTTTTATCAATAGGATTCCAGTTGGATCCAGAACTATTTGCATCAGAACCTATCATAGCAAAATTACCAAAGCAATTTATATCTTGCAGGTTAATTAGCATATTATCCCCAGCCTTGGCTTGTGGATAATAATGCTCCAAACTTTTTCGTGTTCGAGAGAAATAGAAATTTTTCAAAGGTTCCAACTCAAAGTCACTACAACCTAATGCTCTAAAAAACTCCATTCTATTACGGGAGCCTTTCTTTTCTTTGTTACCTCGAAGTTCTTCCGCATATTTCTTCCAAAGCTTATAATCTGTATAGTTAAAAACATACAGAGGTATATTGCATGATCCAGTAGGATAAACACTATTGAAATCTCGATTCGCTCTTTCTAATTCGACGTTTAATTCATCACAATTAAGAATAGTTTCGTCAAAACTATTAGGCTTAGGCTGATTTATTTCGTTAAGTTTATCCGTATCAAGATACACATCAAAGAAATACTTATCAGCTAGTTTTCTTAAAAAATCCACATAATCATTAAGGTCATAATTCTCAAATAAGTGATATAAACAATAGAACAGATAGTTTTTTCTTTGCTTAGGCGTGAAAGCAACTTCAAACATAGACAATAATTGAATCACTTCGTTTTGTTGTACTTTATTATCATCGTACAAATCCTTAAGGTAGGCAGCCTTATTACCCTTCTTATAATAATATTGCAATTTCCATGGATTCTCAATAGCCCTATCTTCACCATTTGCGTGGTGTATAACATAGTTATCGAGAAAATATTTAGCCAAAAGGAGATTGTAGGCGAAGTCTTTAACGAACTTTGGAGTAAGATTTACCTTCTCGAACTCTTTAATTAGTTCTTTATCGTCAAGTGTAAAGCTCAAAGGATTAAAATCATCTTTATTCCGCAACCTTGTAATTTTCAAAACAATCAATAGAAAATTCGGAAAGTCAATAATTGGCTGGAAATTATCATTCTTGTCTACTTCATCATCTTTATCTATCGTTTTTATGGACGAATTTAAAAGTTCTGAAATAGTTTTCATTCCTAATGACGAAAATAAGCATTCATTAGAACTTGGAAACTCGTCGAAAGACTCTATAACAAAATCGTCCATAGTTTTACCGAAGACAGTTGTCATCTCTGGAAGTTTCTGCTGAATGTAGAAACTCATGTCGCTACAAGCCTCCCATATACGACTAAACTTCTCCATAGCGTCCTCATCACCTATCAACTGTTCGCTGAGTTTAGCTTTTACTATCTCATGCTTTTCTAACTGCTCACCACGAGAATTCATAACCTCAAAATAGTGATTTAAATCCACATCTTTTGGCACACGATAATGAATAATATGCACTTTGTTCAAGAAAAAATCCTTGAATGCATCTATGTCAGCCTTCTTTTCGCCAACAATGTCTTTAATTGCTTCCTTCGCATAATTGAATCCATCGACAATGCCCTTATCTTTTTCTTCACCAAACTTAGGCATCTTTTCTATTGTCATAGCTGAAACCTTTCTTGCAGAATATGTAAGACAATTTGCAATAGTTTCTATGCCCAAAGCCTTCAAGATGATGTAGATTGTTGTAAGTCGTTGCTGACCATCGATAACCTCAAAAATATTTTCATCTCTTTTGTATGTGACAAGAGTGCCAATATAGTAAACGGACTTCTCCAACGAATCATGTACATCCTTTATTAAGGCGTATATTTCTTCACGCCCCCAAGCATAATTACGCTGATAGATAGGTATCTTGTATAATATAGACACCCCGCTGTTTGAGAAATATATGTCATTAATCGAACATTCTTCAAGAATATTTTTCAAATCTTTCATTGTAATCAATTTTTATAAAAACCGTTTATTTGAAAAAAATACAGATAGTTTTCATACACACCATCTATCTCATCCTTTAGATTCTTTAATGTATCTCCTTTACCACTATACTCATAGCATTCCTGCGCCCAACCATCTTTAATATCATTATTCGAAAGAGGATTGATTTTGTCTGCCAAAGCACTCAATAATGAAGATGGAGTATCTTGCTTGGCAATCAATTTATACATATTGAATGCATTGATTTTATCACTCAACCCCATAATATAATTCTGTGCAGAAAGCCAACCAAGATTAGTGTATTGGGCCCTTAATGAATAAGCCCAAATGAATGCGTATACAACAAATTGTTCAAATAGTTCCATGTCTTCTTTTGTTGGATATGTTTCTGGGCAGAATCTATCAACGTAAAGCAGAACCGAAGTATCAAACAAAAGGCGTGCTATACCATTACCTATTCCTTTTTTAAAATGTCTATCTAATGTTTTAACTATAATATTATCATTAATATAGAAGCCCTCATATTTGTTGTTGTTCTGAATATCCTTTAGTATATTATAGTAGTGCTTTGTATATTCGAAAAACGGTTTACCTGCAATTATTGGAGTGTCTAATTGGAACGCATTTACATTTCGAGTACCAGAGACAAAAGGCATAGCAGAAGAGTTGACCATATCTGCATAACAATAGGCACTTTTGTAGAATTGGGCATAAGGTGTTCTTGAAAAACGCGTAATACCTTTGAACATATGAATGTTGTGTTCATTTAAAACATTTGCCTTATTGCCACTTACCCATTCTTTGATACGATATAGGTAATTACCAAAGAAATCTGCTAAAGCACTTTGTGAAACCTGTTCCCAATCCTTTACTATCTTTTCTGTTTCATCCTCACTAATGGTATTCATTTCGCGAAGATGGTATGCTTTCAATAAATCATGAGGATAAAGAGCTTTACCTCGTGCATTTTGAGAATCAAAGAACTGGAATGCTTCCGATACATCGGGAGTTATGACAACAATTAACTCACACATATTCTCAATATAGTCCCTAAGACGCTCCATTTCTCTTTGGTGTTCAGTAGCCGAATCGCTATCTTGCAACTTTAATCCGACCCTACGGTTAAGTGCATTATAGTTGTTTGCAATATTATGATTATTGTGCACATTATTATATATTTTCTGCTGCAAGAACTCAATGCCATCTTCGCCTAATGCAGTCAAAAGTAATGAGAATGTTATAGTACGGAACATCCATCGGCTCTGTGAACTGAACTTCATCAATCACACCTTTCAGAGCTTCTACAGATTCTTTAAATGTCTCATCTGCTGCCTTTGTTTCTGCCTCAACAGTCATGTCTTCTTTGTGACCTGCACGACATGGGCCTTCCCAGAAGTGTGTATGTGTCAGACATCCGATCAGTGGTCTTACTACGAGTTTTACATCCATTGCTTTCTGTTTCATGATTAAAAAAACCTCTCTTTCATTTGTTCACCTTATATAGTTGCATCCCTTAATATGTCTCTAATTATACTTTCTAAATGAGAATATTCCTCTTTTTTCTTCCGCACAATCTATACTTTCTTATGATTTTTTGTGTAAATTATATAAATTACGCCTTTATAAACATATCGTTTTCGTATGTTTTAACAGGTTGCATGCAGCAAAAAAAGAGCCGTCAGGTCGTGACATTACCTGGCGGCTCCCGTTTATTTAAATTTGGGATTCAACTATATTAATATAAGGGTTTATCTTCCGAGAGATTCTACATAAGTTCCTTTTACATCGCTCCAGTTTTTGTCTGCATAGTCAAGAAGGTATGCAGCCTGTTCCAGAGACATTTCCGGGAACAGAAGGAATAAGCTGTGAGAACCATATTTCTTAACGATACGGTCTACGTTCTTGATCCAGTCTTCGAATTCTCCTGAGTAAACTTTTACCCAGATGGATTTTCCTGCTGCAATTGCTTTGTCGTAGATCACATCCCAGTCCGGAAGTGTTCCGTCCGGGCCTGCATCTCCACTTGTCCACTGCAGAGCGTCAATTCCATCGATTTCCATCAGTGCATCCATGTGTTTGATCGCAGCCGGTCCATCAAGATGATACAGGACATGGTCTACTTTCTCACTCTGCTCACGTAAGGATGGCTGAATGTATTTTCTGAAGTCTTCCGGTGACATCATTGCAGAGAAATCGCACTGTAATTTTACAGTTCTTCCAGGTCCCCAGATCTGGAATACAGTGTAAGCGTTTCCGCCGTTTTCGTCTTTGATGATATCATAGAAACGGTCATAGTATTCATAGTAAACATCGGTTACTTCCTGGATTCTCTCACCGATCATATCCGGCTCATCCAGCAGGTCAAACAGGATATCCTGTGCACCGCGGAGGGAAGCAAGTACGTCGATGTTTTCCATAAGGTCAGGCATATCTACAACAAAATCGTCTCCTGCCAGTTCCTTACAGTCTTTTGCAAGCTGGATGTGTTTTTTGAACCATTTGTTTTCCGGGTCAAAAGTAAGTTTCGGTACACCTTCCCAGCTGTCCAGACATTTGTTGAACCATACAGTATCTTCTTTGAATCCGATCTCAGATCCGAGGTAAGATGCTACGGATCCTGGACCAAAGTCGATGTTCAGGTTCGGGAAACTCTCTCCAAGGAATGCATGTGTATCGCAGAAGTAACGATAACGGTCTACGATCCTCTGTGCATTCTGGTATTTGTCTTCCATGTCTTTCCATTTCAGTTCTTCCGGCATGTTGTAATATTTACCCTGGCAGATCTGATCCAGATAGCCACCCTCAACAGGTGTTCCGTCTGAGTACTGCTCCACTTCCGGTCTTCTGGCGATAACACACATCAGCGGTCTGCCGGTGTTTTTGTGCTGCCAGTAATTAGCAAATTTTTCTTTGGTTGCTTCCCAGTTAAGCTTGTAGCCTTCTCCCGGTTTCGGAAGCTGGATCTTGCTTAAATCTACGGCACCTTTTTCGAATTTAGGTGTCTCAGAAACTTTTTCTTCTGCCTTCGGAGCTTCTTCTTTAACTTCTTCCTGTACCGGTTCTGCACCTTCTACCGGAAGATCATCAAATTCACCGGCTTCTGCTTTTGCACAGAATCCGGATTCTGCATATTTCTTAGCCTGCTCTGCTGCGGAAGCTGCATCTTCTGTATAAGCATCTGCACCGATCTCATCAGCGAATTCCTGGCTGATCGGAGCACCTCCAACCATGATCTTGACACGGTTACGGAACGGCTGTTTCAGAAGTGCTGCAACAGTGTCACGAAGTGATGGCATTGTTGTTGTAAGAAGAGCAGAAAGAGCTACAATACTTGCTTCTTTGTGTGAATTTACTTCATCAATGAATGTCTGGATCGGTACATCAACACCAAGGTCGATAACTTCGAATCCGGCACTCTCAAACATCATACCGACAAGATTTTTACCGATATCATGAAGGTCACCTGCTACAGTACCAAGGATAATGGTTCCTGCGCTTCCTGCTTCACCTGTTGCAAGATATGGTTTCAGAACATCCACGCCGGCTTTCATAGCACGTGCTGCTGCAAGCATCTGTGGAACGAAGATGATCTCTTTCTTGAAGTTATCACCTACGACAGCCATAGCTCCGATCATTGCGTCATTTAAGATAGCCGTCGGGTCACAGCCTGCATCAAGTGCTTCCTGAACGGCCTGTCCGATTTCTTTGTTCTTACCATCCTGAGTTAATTTGAATACTTTCTGCATCTTCTCATCAAGTGGAGAAGCCGGTGCAGGCTGTACTTCTTCAGCGGCTTTGTTTCCAAATTTATCAATATACTGCAAGCAGTATTCATCACGCTCTAACAATGCATTTGTTGCATAGATCATACCGATCATGTTCTTGTTGGTCGGGTCAACGATCGCACTGTCCATACCAGCATTCATAGCCAGTACCATAAATGCCTGGTTGATATTTTTTCTCACCGGAAGTCCGAAAGAAATATTGGAAAGTCCACTTGTGATGTGGATGTCCGGATATTCAGATTTAATTCTTCTGCAGCAGTCTGCAAATACAGTTAATGCAGTCTGATCTGTTCCTAAAGTTACAACCAGTGGGTCAATATGTAAACGGCTTGGTGCAATGCCGTACTGTTTTGCTTTTTCCATAATTCCGAAGAAAATTTTCATACGACGCTCTACGGAATCCGGAATTCCATCGTTATCGCAGAGAAGGGCTACGCACTCCCAGTCTGTGTCTGCGATCACTGGAAAAATCGTGTCAATTTTGTCTCCTTCAAGGGAAACAGAGTTAATAAGTCCCGGTCTTTTACAAAATGGAATGGCTGCCACACAGGATCTTGCACTTGGACTGTCCACACAGATTGGTGTATCTGTCACTTCCTGTACAAGGTCGATCATCCATTTCAAGGTTTCTACTTCTACAGCCTCTTCTACTGAGGCACATACGTCCAGAAATGTGGCTCCCGCTTCTGCCTGCATTCTGGCTCTTTCTCTGATCAGATCCGCATCCTTCTCAGAGATTGCCTTGGCAACTGACGGAATAGATCCGTTCAGTTTCTCTCCTATTATGATCATTATTTTGTTCCCTCCTGATGTGCCATTGTCAAACACCTTCTCATTTGACAGATCATGTCCGCTTATATGATCTGTCCCGCACTTTTATTTTATAATATCCAAAGGGTTATAACTTCTACTATCTTTTGATTGATGTATACTATCTTACTGTGATTCCATTACCGTTCGCAGTAAAATATTGTATTTCCGTGTTTACAATGCTATATTGAAAAAAAGATTTTCGGCAACGCGGATAGAAAGGCGCAGAAAAATGAATACTTATCAAATTACTGTTTTACCATATGATCGGATTTTAAATGCAGATGAAGGCGAAAACCTGCTCCACGTTCTCCAGCAGAATTCACTCGCCCCGGATGCTCCCTGCGGCGGAAATGGAAAATGTGGTAAATGTATCGTTTATATAAATGACAGGGAAACTCTGGCATGCCAGACTGTGATACGGGACAATATCATAGTCCGCATTCCTGAGAAATCTGACATGCAGATCCTGAAACATGGCACTTCTGTTTCTGTACAGCCGGACGGCCGTGACAGATATATCCTTGCATACGATATCGGAAGCACGACTGTTGTCTGTTATCTTCTGGACGGTATCTCCGGTGAGGAACTTGCCAAAGAAAGTATATTGAACCCTCAGACTGCTTACGGTGCGGATGTAATATCCCGGATCGAATATGTTCTGAAAAATCACTCTTCAGAGCTTCAGTACTGCATTACACATGTTCTTGCCAGCCTTGCCGCAAAAGCAGCCGCCAAAGCCGGTATCCCGCTTTCGGAGATCACTCTCACCTGTGTTGTCGGTAATACTGCCATGCATCATCTTTTCCTTGGCATCGATCCTTCGCCGCTGACCGTGCCGCCTTATATGCCAAAGGTTTCCAATGCCATGGAGATTCCTGCCGCTCCGCTGCTTCCCATTCATCCAGAGGGGCGTATCCGCATCCTTCCAAATATAGCCGGTTTTGTCGGTGCCGATACCGTTGCATGTATGACTTCTGTTCATTTTGACCAGCTTGATGAACTGACTCTTATGATCGACATTGGTACAAATGGGGAAATGGTCCTGGGGGACCGCCATCGTCAGATTGCCTGTTCCACTGCTGCCGGGCCTGCTTTCGAAGGAGCCAGAATCTCTTGCGGCATGCGGGGAATTCCCGGAGCCATCGATCATGTTTCTGTAAAAAATGGAGAAGTCTGTTATCATACCATCGGAAATGCTGAGGTCAGGGGATTGTGCGGGTCAGGACTGCTGGATCTGACCGCCGCTCTTCTGGACACTGGATTCTTAAGTGAAGCTGGTCTGATGCAGGCTCCGGAATATCGAATCAGTACTTCTGCAGTCACTCTGACCCAGAAAGATATCTCCGAAGTTCAATTTGCCAAATCTGCCATCCGCTCCGGTATTGAACTTCTTGCAAGGCGGATGCAGGTATCTGTAGGAGATATCCGTAAAGTATATCTTGCCGGAGCTTTTGGAAATTACATGAACCCGGTCTCTGCATGCCGGATCGGTATGATACCTCCTGTGCTTCTTGATCGCATTGAAACGATTGGGAACGCCGCCGGAGAAGGTGCAAAGCTCTGTGCCTTAAATCGCCGTGAATTTGCTTACAGCCAGTTTCTTGCTGCCAAGACAGAATTTCTGGAACTGGCATCCTGTCCGGAATTTCAGGACTGTTATATTGATCATTTAATGTTTGGAGAAGAATAGAAATGAATTACGAAGAACTTAAAAACCTGGCTTTAGAATCAGGATTTACGCATGCAGCACCGCTGGATACTGCAACCATCGAATTAAAACAGGACGTCCGGGACATGTGTGCCCAGGGATGCCAGCAGTATGCCAAACGCTGGAGCTGTCCTCCTGGGTGTGGAACTCTGGATCAGCTTCGTGGAAGTATTTATTGTTATAAAGAGGGAATTCTTGTACAGACTGTTACAAAATTAGAAGATGAATTTGACTGGGATGGCATGATAAAGGCGCAGAATCTTCACCAGGAACATTTCCTTGCGTTCCTCGAGAAACTCCACGCCTCTCATTTTTCTTTCCTGCCACTCGGAACCGGATGCTGCATGCTCTGCAAAACCTGCACCTACCCGGATGCACCCTGCCGCTTCCCGCGAAAAAGGATTTCTTCGATGGAAGCATGCGGTATGCTGGTATCGGAAGTATGTCAGAAGAATAACCTGAAATACTATTATGGTCCGAATACGCTTGCGTATGTAGCATGTGTGCTGATGTGAGATTTATTGTAACTGTGAGGGTACTGAACAGTTACGATTTATTTACATTTTCTCCGGCACGATCTCCAGCCAGTATCCATCTGGATCAGTGATGAAATAAATTCCCATTGCCGGATTCTCGAAGCAGATGCATCCCATCTCTTCGTGTTTCTTGTGGGAGGCTTCCATATCGTCTGTCGTAAATGCAAGATGGATTTCGTTGTCTCCCAGATCATAATGATCCTTCTCCCAATCTCTCAGCCAGGTAAGCTCCAGTTCAAATCCGGTCTTGCCATCTCCAAGATATGCAAGAATGAAGCTTCCGTCTTCGGCTTCTTTGCGGCGCACTTCTTTAAGTCCAAGTGCTTCTTCATAAAATCTGATTGATTTATCCAAATCCATAACAT
>OGYX01002798.1_pt1 | contig 10813 bp, 8 predicted proteins | sample 1576601 | NCBI WGS metagenome assembly OGYX01 (sample SAMEA3541561, study PRJEB24748) | human gut metagenome | biome: human gut; feature: human-associated habitat; material: faeces | place: China | collected 2012 | reverse complement strand
TGGGCAGGTAGCTGATGAGCCCCTGCATCAAAAACTGCTCCTTGCTGATGGCCTTGACCAGCTCGGGCGTCGGGGACTGGCGCACCTTCGCGCAGAGGAACAGATACCGCCGCCAGCAGGCCGCATAGGCCGCGTCGATGACCGCGCGGTCCGCGTGGTTCTCAACATAAAAGCGATAGCGGTCGGCCAGACCGTCCACGGCGTCGAACGCCTCCGGGCGTATGTTCGTGCGGCAGATGCTGCCGTTGCGCAGGCGGTAGTGATAGAGCGGCTTGTCGATGCAGACGACCTTGTCGCAGCGCCAGAACAGGCGGTGTGCGACGAAATCATCCTCATGCAGGCGGCCTTCGGGGTAATGCAGCAGTTTCCAGACCTCGGCGCGGTACATCTTGTTCCACGCGACGGTGTAGACCGTGCCGTAGGGGGTGTAAAACTCGTTCAGCAGGTCCTTGCCGCAGAAAACGCCCTCCTGCGTGGGGCGTGTGAAGTAGGCCGGGTCGCAGCTCTTGCCGTCCTCCTGCACGTCCTCGACAGAGCAGAGGGACATATAGGCATCGTGCTCCTCGCAGGCGTCGTACAGTGTCTGCAAAAAGCGCGGCAGAACGACATCATCGGAGTCAATAAAGGAATAATAGCGGCCCTTGGCGGCGTCGATGCCGGCGTTGCGCGCGGCGGACAGGCCCTGGTTCTCCTGATGGATGACCCGCACGCGCTCATCACGGGCGGCGTACTTGTCGCAGACCTCTCCGCAGCCGTCGGTGGAGCCGTCGTCGATGAGAAGCACCTCGATGGGCACATTGATCTTCTGGGCCAGAATGCTCTCGATGCACTCGGCCAGGTAGGGCTTCGTGTTGTAAATCGGCACGATTACACTGATCGCGATATGTTCCATAATTTATTTCCCCTTCCTCGTATGCAGGCATCCCCAGGCAGCCGCCGCGCCGTAGGTCAGCGTGGGGCTGGCGCAGAACGCGGCAGCTCGCAGCTTCTCGCCCAGCGGCAGGCATTTGCTTGCCAGTATGTCGGGCAAAATGGCATCCAAATGCTTTTTGTGCGCCATAAACTTTGGCCTGACCTCGGGCAGGTTGCCCGCTGCATCGGACTGGCACCAGAACTGGTAAAAGATCTTCCAGTACCGCACAACGGCCCAGTCGTAGTACTCCTCGCGCCCGGGACGGGCCGAGAAGTATTGCAGCCACTCCCAGTACATCCGCAGGTCGTCGGTCTTGCGCGGCGGAAAGCCCGCCGTTGTGATCTGCCCGGCGCGGGTGCGGTAATGGTAAAGCACATCGGTCAGGCAGTTGCAGCGCTCACCCTCAAATACACGGTGCAGCACGCTGGCATCGTCACCGAAAAGCATCGTCTCATCGTAATGAATGCCCTTTTCCTTAAACAACCGCGCGTCGAACAGCTTGTTCCAGCTCAATGGTCCGTAAAAGCTGCCGGTCTGGAACGCCTCGAGCAAAAGCTCCTGCGCATCGCGCACGCCGCCCTGACGGATCGTGACCATGCGGCCTTCGATTTTTTTGCCGTCGGCGTCGATGCAGTCGCCCGCGCAGGCGGCCAGCCGCACGCCATCGACCTGCACGGCGCTGTACAGCGTTGCAAACATGGTCGGTTCTATCAAATCGTCGGAATCGACCATGCCGATGTAGTCGCCGCGGGCGTTGTCCAGCCCGGTGTTGCGGGCGTGGGCCGGGCCGCCGTTCGGCTGGTGGAACACCCGGATGCGGGCATCCTCCTGTGCCAGCGCGTCGCAGACCGCAGCGGAGCCGTCGTGGCTGCCGTCATCGACAAGCAGCAGCTCAAAGTCGGTGAACGTCTGGGCCAGAATGCTCTCCACAGCCGGGCGCAGGTACGGCCCCGTGTTGTAGACTGTGGAGATTATGCTGATTTTGGGATGGTCGGACATAGGCTTTTCCTTATATAAATGAAGAAATTTCTCGGCCCCCTCTGCGAGGGGGCTCCCGCCGCAGCGGGTGGGGGAGAGAGCCTTGCGGCAATCCGAAGCATTTCGGGCTGTGGCAAGGTTCAACCCCTCCGGCCCTGCGGGCCACCTCTCCTGCTAGGGGAGGCAAGAGGCGGTGTCACAATAAATTTTGCTTCGCCATCGTATACCCCGCCAGCAGCCCCGGCCAATTGCACGCCACGCCAATGCGGTACGGTACGGCCAGAAGCCGGTTCGGGTCATTCCGCAGGCGTTCCCGCAGGGCTTTGCGGGCAGCGGGGTCGGCTAAAATTTCAGCAAACAGCGCGCGGCGCTCTGCATAGGACAGCGTGCCCTTACAGCCGGTCAGCAGACCGTACTGGTTCAGGCAGGCCCGCAGACGGCTCGCGGCCTCATAGGGGGCCGGGTCGATGCCGTTTTGCCGCAGCAAATCGGCCAGCGCCGGGCGGGTCACGCGCTCGGCGTCCAGCAAGTCCCCCCGCAGGCGGCGGGACAGACTGCCGGCCTCGGTATCATACTGCTTATAGTATACACCATCCAGACAATAAATGGCAGAGGTATTCTGTAAAAATTGTATGTTAAACAGCACATCCTCGTTGATGGCAAGCCGCGCATCAAACCGCACCGCCCCGATGGCCGCGCGGCGGAACAGCTTGGGGTAGGGCGCGGCCAGCAGCCCCGTGTCAAACAGCAGGGGGGAGAGCGCACTGCCGAGAGCCTGTAAGTCCGGGCAGAACCCCGCGGGCAGGTAGTCGGTGGGCTTGACCGCACCGCTGCTTTCCCGCGTAAGGCCGAACAAAATCATGTCGGCGTCGGTGGTCAGGGCGTCCAGCGCGGCCCACAGACCGGGTAAAAGCGCATCGTCGGCATCCAAAAACAGCACCCAGTCCCCGTGCGCGGCGTCCAGCCCGGTATTGCGGGCCGCACCCGCGCCGCCATTTTCGCGATGCAGCGCCCTGACGCGCGGATCGGCGGCTGCCAATTCGTCACAGAGCGCGCCCGTGTCGTCGGGGCTGCCGTCGTCGACGAGCAGGACCTCCAAATCGGCGGGCGCACCGGTCAGGGCACTGTCCACCGCGCGGCGCAGCGTGGCCGCGGCCCTGTAGCAGGGGATGATGACGGAAATGCTCACGGGTGCTCCTCCTGCAAAATGCTTTCGTAGATGTGCAGTAAATCAGCGGCGTTGCGGGCCGCATCATGGGTCTGCAGTGCGCGGGCACGGGCCGCCCGGCCCATGGCCGTACCGCCGTCGGGACTGTGCAGCACCTGCAAAACGGCGCGGGCCAGCGCGTCGGCGTCCAGCGCATCGCCGTACAAAAGACCCTCGGTGCCGTTCGCCAGCATCGAAGGAATACCGCCCACGGCGCTGGCGACGCAGGGCAGGCCCAGCAGCATGGCCTCGCCTAAGCTGTTGGGACTGTTCTCGCAACCGGACGGCAGCAAAAAGGCGTCTGCCTCCAGATACGTCTGCCGCATGGCCGCGGCATCCAGCGGCCCGGTGTAGCGGATGTGCTCCGTCACGCCCAGCTGTGCGGCCAGCCGCTTGCAGTAGAGCTTGTAGGGGAACATTCGGTCAATGACCGGGCGCAGCAGCGGGCCCTTGTCCAGCGGCGGCCAGCCCGCAATGCGCAGCTCGGCGTCACCGTACTCGGCCAGCACGGCAGGCAGTGCCTTGATGACGGTGTGCAGGTTTTTCAGCGGGTAGTTGCCCTGGGGCAGCAGCAGCACCGGCGCGGCGGCAAAGTCTCGCGCATGCCACAGCGTACCCGTATAAAACAGCGGACGCAGTGTCTCGTTGCAGGGGTAGTAGCGGGCGTGGGGGGCCAGCGCGGCGCAGGCGGCGCGGTCAAACGCCGTGCGGCCCGTCACATAGCGGGCGTCGGCCAGCGCTGCGGCCTCTTTTGCGGCCAGTGCGTCAAAGCTCGCCTGCATATTGTCGAGCAGCTCGCCGGGAATGATTTTATCAATGGCGTGCCACAGCGCACCGGAACGGCGGTATTTTTCGGGCACGCCGTCGCAGAGGTGCGCGGCGCAGTCCCGCATAACGCCCTGTACGCTGAACAGCACGGGCAAGCCTGATGCGCGGGCAGCGTCGGCCATGACGGCGGCGGGGTCAAACTCGGTGCCCCATATATGCACAAGGTCGGGGCGCTCGGCCTGCAAAAGCGGCGCAAAGGCGGCAGTGTCGCGCACGACGCGGTAATGCACGCCGTCCGCGGTGCCGTCGGCATCCGCTTTGCCCACGCAGAGCACGGTCAGGTGCAGATCGGGGCAGGCGCGCAGCGCGGCCAGCTGCCCGGTCAGCCAGCTGCCGCTGACATCGCTGGCTCCGGCCAGCCCGCAGGCAGCCGCCGCCTGCGGCAGGGTGGTTCTGACAAGCCAAAGAATGTGCATAGGGACTCCTTTATTTTCTCTTGAATGGCCGCAGCTGACCGCTCACAACCACTTTAAAAACTCCTCCGCGACCTTCTCCGGGGTGAACTCAGGGTAGAGCCTTGCCGTCTGGGCAAAGGGCAGGGCATGACCCTGTACATTGTGCAGCCAGCTGTGCAGCTTTGCCACGGTGCCCGGCGTGACGCCGTCCTTCCGGTACAGAACCAGCGCCAGCGGGTAGCGCGCCAGATAGGGCAGGGTGGGGTCGTTCTCGCTCACAGCCAGATGCAGTACCGGCTTGCCGGTGGCAAAAAAGCCAAACAGCTTGCTGGGCATCTGGTTGTCATAGGTGTTGCCCAGACTGACGAGCACGTCGGCGCGGTTTTCCAGCGCGGCGGCCTCGTCGGGCGGCAGCAGGCCGGGACGCACAAATTTTGCGCCCAGAACACGGGCTGTCTCGTCGGCGTCGGCGGCAAAGCGCTCCCAGCCGCCGCCCGCCATCGTTAATGTTACAGTGTCGTCGTGCAGTGCGCGGAACAGCGCCAGTGCAAAGCCGGGCTCCCGCATGCCGGGGTGCAGGCTGCCGCAGAAAACACACTGTATATCGTCGTGTTCCACCGGCTCTATGACCCGCGGCAGCAGCGTTGGAAAGCCCAGAACGTGTACCTTTTCCCGCCACGGGGCCAGCGGTGCGCCGTCGGCGTAGTCGGGCAGGGCCTGCGGCGTGACGAAGGTCCCGTCCAGCACGTCCAGCAGCTGCCCCTCCCGCGCAAAGCCGCCCGGGGCTGTGTAGTCCCGGTTGGAGGCATAGGGGTCCAGCTGCCACAAAAATTTCTTCCCGCGGATGGCGGCAGCTTCCAGCGCAAACGCCGTGCGGTAGGGCGCACAGACGGCACAGACTGCGTCAAAGTGAAATTCCGCGTCCAGCCGCTCGATTTCCCGCCGACTGTCCACGGTGCGGTGGGGCTGCTTCAGCACCAGCTGACGGAACGCCGCCGCCGCTGCCGCGGGGTGTGCAGCCAGCCGGGCCAGCCGCAGCGGCACCGGCGTGCCGCCCTTTTGTCCGTTTTCCAACGCCTCGTTCATCTGGCGCTCGTCGGCAAAGGCCAGCAGGTGCTGCATGGCCCCCTCCGGCGGGGCGGGCGGGGTGTGCAGGCCGTCCCAGAGGGTCAAAATATGTACGGTATGGTCGCGGCGGAGCAGCTGCTCCGCCAGCCGAAAGCCCATCAGGGCGTTGGCGCTGGCGGGGTTTTCCACCCGGTCCAGTACAAGTAAAATGCGCATTATTGTCGGTCCTTCAAGAAATTTCGGCACGCCCACTGCCAGAGCCGCGGCATGTGCAGCGTCAGCCAGGCCGAAAGCCGGATGCTCCGGGGCAGCAGCGGATTGCGCCCCAGCTGCGGGTCGTCGGCCCCCGCGGCAATGCCGATCTTCAGCTCGTTCAGTTGGACGCGGTAGTCTGCGGCGTTGGCACGGCGCAGGATCATGCTGGCCAGATAGACGAGCTTTTCATAGTAAAAGGCGTTCACGCTCTGCTGCATTTCGGCGGGGGCCGTGGCGCGGATCTCCGCAGCGGCGCGGCGCTGGTCGTCGATGCTCTGCGGCGGCAGGGCGCGGTGGCTGGCGCTGTCCGCGTGCTGGCGGTAGTGATAGCCTGCAAAATCGCAGAACGCACACCCCGGAGCGGCTAAAAATGCACGCCAGTTCGCCAATAGATCCTCGTTATAGGCCAGTCCGTTGTCGAGCATCTCCTCGGTCAGCAGGTCGGCGGAGAACAGCTTGTTCCACAGGCCGTAATCCACGGCGTGGTCATGCAGCAGCGCGTCCAGATGGGCGGGGCTTCGCAGGATCTTGCTGTTGCAGGGTGCGGGCGCGTCGGCGGGCACGGTGTCGGTAAAGGTATCGTATCGGCAGCAGGCCAGCGGCAGCCCGCTGTTCGTCACCGCCGCATACAGCGTGTCCAGAAACTCAGGGTGGTACAAATCGTCCGCGTCGCAGAACGCAAACCATTTGGCCCCCAGCGCCCGCCCCTCGCGCACACCCGCCGTGCGGGCCGCGCAGACACCGCTGTTGGTCTGGTGCAGCGCCACAAAGCGCTGGTCGCCCGCCGCGATGGCATCGCAGAGCGCGGGGGAGTCGTCGGTGGAGCCGTCTTCCACCAGAATGCACCGGAAGCCGTCAAATTTCTGGGCAGCAATCGCGTCGGTGCAGGCGGTCAGGAACGCCGCCGCATTATGTACAGGTACGATGACTGCGATCTCACAGGGCTTCATGGCGTCACCTCGGCATAACGGCGCAGGTAAAAGGCTTGCAGGACCTCGGCGCTCGTGTGGATGTCATATCCGGCCTTAATGGCCTTCTCCCGCGCCTGCGGGTCGCGGCGGAAAGAGGCCGCCGCAATTGTGTTTGCCCACGCGGCGGTGTCGTTCAGCGGCAGGAATTTTACCCTGTCGGTGAACGCCGCGCCGCGGTCCACCGTGTCGGCCACAAAGCAGGGCAGACCCGCGGTCTGCGCCTCCACCAGCACGACGGGCAGACCCTCGAAAAGGCTGGGCAGCAAAAAGGCGTCCATCGCGTCGTAAAAGCTCTGGATGTTGCTGCGCACGCCCGCAAAGATCACACTGTCGCCAAGGCCGAGCTCGGCGGCCAGCACCTGCATTTTCTCCACGTAGGCGGGGTCGCCGCCGCCTAGCAGCACCAGCCGTGCCTTGGGCAGGCGGGTGCGCACGGCAGCAAAAATTTTGAGCAGTCCCGGGTGGTTCTTCTGGTCGGAGAACCGCCCCACATGGCCGAACAGGATTTCCTGATCGGTCACACCCAGCTCACCGCGCAAAAGCGCACGGCGCTGCGGGTCGCGGGCGGCAAACCGCGCCGTATCGATGCCGTTGGGCACGACGGTGAACGGATGCTTGCCAAAAAGCATCTGCCCGGCCTTCTCACTGCACGCAAAGCGGTCCGTCAGGCCGATGTTGAAAAAGCTGCTCATAAAATGATCGAGCCGCCCCACAAAATTGCGTTCATACGCGGTATTGTGGCTGTGACCGCACCGCACGGGGATATCCGCGCGCCGCGCCGCGGGGTTGTAGAACATGCCAAACCCGCTGTAATGGCCGTGGATGATGCGCCACTCGGGGTGGGCGGCAAACAGCGTCCGCAAATCACGCAGATAGCGGGGCAGATTGTTGTCCTGCCGGACGGTCAGCTTGAAGATGCGTCCGCCCAGCGCACGGATTTCATCGTCAAAAAAACACGGCTTATCGTAATGATAGAGAAAATCGAACTGGACCTTCTCCCGGTCGATCGTGCGGTAGACGTTCATGACAAAGGTCTCCATGCCGCCGGCGTCCATGGCGGGCATGACCTGTAAAACACGGATGGGCGACATCAGCGTTCAGCCTCCAATGCGGCCATCTCTTGCAGATTCTCGGCAGTTTTGGCCAGAATTTCGTCTTTGTCCGTTGCATCCTCTTTGCTGTCGCAGGAGAGCGCCCGCAGGTCACAGGTGCGGGCGCCGTCGAAGCGGTATTTATCAGCTTTCATGGGCAATGCCTCCCTGAAATTATACTTATTTATAAGTATACCTGTTTTTGTGCATTTGTGCAACAGCAGGACAAGAAAAAAGCTCCCCTTGCAAAAGGGGAGCGAAATGCCTGGCCACCTCCCTCGCAGAGGGAGGTAAGAGTTATTTCTTCGGCTTCTTTTCCGCTTCGGCGCATTTGCTGTGGCAGCTGGCACAGTTGCCGCCGCAGCCGCCCTGCCAGCCGCCGTTCTGGCAGATGAACAGGATCGCCAGCGCCAGCAGCACAAAAATAATCATAACAACGATAACACTTGCCATATCGTATACTACCTCATACGTATCTGTAGGGGTGCTTTCCGGCGCGGTTCACACCAGGCCGAACACCGTTCCTACACAGTGTACCACAAATGCCACGATCCATGCAATACCGCATTGCATCAAAACGACGCCTGCTGCGGCGCGGGCACCGCCCAGCTCACGCTTGACGGCAGCAATCGCGGCCACGCAGGGCGTGTACAGCAGGGTAAACACCAGAAACACGATGGCCGTGAACGGGGTAAACAGCGTGGTCAGTGCGGCGGTGTCCCCGCCCAGAAGGACCGTCAGCGTAGAGACAACGCTCTCCTTGGCCGTAAAGCCGGTGATCAGCGCGGTGGAAACGCGCCAGTCGCCAAAGCCCAGCGGCCTGAACAGGGGAGCAATAAAACTGCCGATGGCCGCCAGCAGGCTCTTGTCCGCCGAAGCGGCCACGTTCAGACGCATGTCAAAGGTCTGCAGGAACCAGATCAGCACCGTTGCCACAAAGATAATGGTGAAGGCCTTCTGCAAAAAGTCGCGGGCTTTCTCCCAAATCAGCTGGCAGACACTGCGCGCAGAGGGAAAACGGTAGTTGGGCAGCTCCATGACGAAGGGGACAGGCTCGCCCTTGTACTTGGTGAATTTCAGCAGGATCGCGTACAGGATGCCGCACAGGATGCCCGTGATGTACAACCCGATCATCACGACGGCACGCCACTGCCGGGGGAAGAACGCCGTTGTGAACAGGGCGTAGATCGGCAGCTTGGCCGAGCAGCTCATGAACGGGGTGAGCAGGATCGTCATTTTGCGGTCACGGTCACTGGACAACGTGCGGGTGGCCATGATGGCGGGCACCGAGCAGCCGAAGCCGATGAGCATGGGCACAAAGCTGCGGCCCGAAAGTCCGATGCGGCGCAGCAGCTGATCCATGACGAAGGCCACACGCGCCATATAGCCGGTGTCCTCCAGAATCGACAGGAAGAAGAACAGCGTGACGATGGTCGGCAGGAAGCTCAGCACGCTGCCCACGCCCGCAAAGATGCCGTCAATAACAAGGCTGTGCACAACGGGGTTGATGCCGTAGACCGTCAGTGCGTGGTCGGTCAGGTTGGTGAGCGCGTCAATGCCCAGTGTCAGCAGGTCGGACAGGCCCGCGCCGATGACACCGAACGTCAGCCAGAATACCAGCGCCATAATGCCGATAAAGCAGGGCAGGGCGGTGTATTTGCCGGTCAGGATGCGGTCAATGGCCACACTGCGCTTGTGCTCGCGGCTTTCGCCGGGGCGCACAACGGTTTTGTCGCAGAGGCGTTCAATAAAGTTGAACCGCATATCCGCCAGTGCTGCCTCGCGGTCCAGACCCGTCTCACTTTCCAGCTCGGCAATCGTGTGACCGAGCAGCTCGGTCTCGTTCGCATCGAGGTCCAGCGCGGATTCGATCAGCGTATCGCCCTCGACCAGCTTTGTTGCGGCAAAACGCAGCGGCAGCCCGGTGCGGGCAGCGTGATCCTCGATCAGATGGCTTACGGCGTGTACACAGCGGTGCACCGCACCGCCCGCGCCGTCCCCGGCGTCGCAGAAGTCAATGCGGCCCGGTGTCTCGCGGTGGCGGGCCACGTGCAGGGCGTGCTCGACCAGCTCGTCGATGCCCTCATTCTTGGCGGCGGAAATTGGCACAACCGGCACGCCGAGCAGCTCCTCCAGCTCGTTGACCATGATGGTGCCGCCGTTGGCGCGGACCTCATCCATCATGTTCAGCGCCAGAACCAGCGGAATGTTCAGCTCCATGAGCTGCATCGTTAAGTACAGATTGCGCTCGATGTTGGACGCATCCACAATGTTGATGATGCCGTCCGGGTGCGTGTTGAGCAGAAAATCGCGGGTGACGATCTCCTCGCTGGAATAGGGGGACAGGCTGTAGATGCCCGGCAGGTCGGTGACAGTAGCCTCGGCATGGCCGCGGATGACACCGTCCTTGCGGTCCACCGTCACACCCGGGAAGTTGCCGACGTGCTGGTTGGAGCCGGTCAGCTGGTTGAAAAGCGTCGTCTTGCCGCAGTTCTGGTTGCCTGCCAGCGCGAACCGGAGCGGCTGGCCTTTGGGAATTTCGGCTCCGCTCTTGCGGTCATGGTAGCTGGGGGCCTTGCGCAGCTCGCCCACGCCGGGGTGGGGCACCGCGGTGTGGCGCTCCTCACTGCGGGCGGCGCGGTCCGTCTCGTGGACGTTCTCCACTTCGATTTTCGCCGCGTCGTCCAGCCGCAGCGTCAGCTCATAGCCGCGCAGCTCGACCTCGATGGGGTCGCCCATCGGCGCGACCTTGCGCAGGGTGACCTCGGTGCCGGGGGTCAGGCCCATGTCCAGCAGGTGGTGGCGCAGCTCGCCCTGGCCGCCGATGGTACGCAGTACAGCATCCTGCCCGATTTTCAAATCCGCCAGTGTCATATTTACAATCCTCTTTCACTTTGAAAGTTTGACTTGTCTAACTTTTTGCAGCTATAGTGTACCACAACATCGGTGGAGATGCAAGGGCGTATTGCCCGCCCGCGGCGTCTGCTATGTGGTGATGGGGGGCCATACAGGCCGTGTTCTGCCTAATCCCCGGCGACGAGCCGACCTATCGCATCATGGAGGACGGTGCCTGGCCCGAAGACCTGCTCTACGCAACGATCCACCGG
>OGYX01002794.1_pt1 | contig 10825 bp, 10 predicted proteins | sample 1576601 | NCBI WGS metagenome assembly OGYX01 (sample SAMEA3541561, study PRJEB24748) | human gut metagenome | biome: human gut; feature: human-associated habitat; material: faeces | place: China | collected 2012 | reverse complement strand
GGGTGTGCGGGGTGAACAGCCCCGCCGTGAAACCCGGCGACACCGTGACCGCCGGGCAGAAGCTGGGCACCGTGGGCACCATCAGCTGTGAATGCGCCGAGGAAGCGCACATCCATCTGGAAGTGCTGCAGAACGGCCAGTACCTCGACCCGGCAAAAATCTCCTGAACACAAAAAGCAAGGGGAGCCGCCCGGCATGGGCAGCTCCCCTGTTTTGCGTTTTATAAAGTGCGTTCTGTTATCAGGCTCAGTAGCTCTTTACATAAATCTTGACTACGTTATCCGCCCAGTCAAAGAGAATCTCCTGTGCCACGCTGCTGGCGTCATAAGACATATCAGCACATGCTTTTTCCAGACGGGTCAACTGCGACTTCTTGATAATGTTAGTGCCCTTCCAGACATCGACTACTTCCGGGTAGCCAAGGCATCTCTCAACCGTTTCCGTGATTTTATAATAGTAGTCCACTTTCACCTGACCCATGATCTTCTCCACCGGAACGATCACAACGCCGTTGCCGATGGTGACCTTGGCATCCTCCGGGAGCTTGTAGAACATCTTGTCCAGCGCTTTCAGCTCGTTCTCGTTCAGGTTTTTTACCGTGACGGTGGGGTTCACCGCTGCCGCCTCAACAGAGCCGGACAGCACTTCTTTCTCGCCCAGACGGTAGCTGACCGTCCAGACCGCAGTTTTTACCACCAGCTCCACCACTGCCTTGCGGGTGCCGTTTTCGCGGATGACTTTCACTTTTTCTGCGCGGACCTTGTACTGTTCCTGATATTCTGCGGGAAGCACGATGGTCGCAGTGTCCATGTACTGCTCGCCGACGACCACCTTGCCGGTGCCGCGCAGAGGCAGTTCCTTACCATTGTAGACAAAGGTCACTTCAACATCCAGCGTATTGTCACAGCCGGTCAGAATGCCGCTGGCTGCAATGGCCAGTGCGGCAGCACCGGCGCACTTCATAAAATTACGACGAGAAATCTGAGACATTGGTTTTTCCTCCTGATCTTCGTGTAGGCGTGTACGCCTAGGTTTGTATTAGCAAACCAAAGATACCCTACCCGTTCCGCTTTGTCAAGAGGTTCCGTACATGTTAGGAATTGTTAATTTTCAATGTTAACACGTCCAAATTTTTATGGTTTCTCCGAGGTGTCCTTTTCGTCCTTTGCCATCCGCATCAGGCCTGCCACCAGAAATCCCAGATTGGCACCCAGCACAAAGCAGACAAGGCCTACCCACACGACCATTCTGATACCCCCTTCTATCATTTTCCACATTTTACCATATTTTCGTTGTCACTTCGCGGCGTTCTGTGTCGAGGACCGGGATCTTCTGGCCGCTTTTTTATTCTGGACAGCATCTCTTGCAGGGCCTCGCCACAGGGTGCGGCCGCACACCCGGCACACCGCAATGGTATGCCGCTCATCTTCGGGTTTGAACTGCAGCAAATGGCCCAGCGGGGCCAGCCGCTGCCAGCGCACCATGCCGCAGACCGCACAGGTGCTGCGGAGCTCTCCGGGGTCCTCACAGTCCGGTTCCTTCTCCACCTGCCAGTCCGACCACTGGTGCTTTTCCACCCGGACCCAGTGCAGAACATGGCCGTCCTCGGTGCACTGCACGGTATAAGCATGCTGTTCCGGTGTACACTTTGCCGGGTCCAGCGTCTCGGTCTGTTCCTCCTGCACGCAGGACGCTTCCTCTTCCACCATGGCCGCCTCCTTCCGCCGGGCCGGGCGTTCTCTACCAATTATCCCCCCCCCCCGCATATTTTTGTCAAGAGCCACCGTTCTTTTCTCCGGCTTGCGCATCCCCGGCCGGACTGCTATACTTTATATGGTAGTAAACTGCAAATAAACCGCCGGGCACCGCCCGCCGGAAAAGGAGTGTTTTGTCATGTCTGTTATGGAGTCTCTGGTCACTCGCCGCACCTACCGCCGCTTTGCGCAGAAGCCCGTGCCGCAGGATGTGGTGGATGACATCGTGGAAGCTGTGCGGCTGTCCTCCTGCGGGGCCAACCGGCAGGCCCTGCGCCTTGTGGTGGTGCAGAGCCCGGAAATGGTGGCCAAAGTGCAGCCACTGGTCAAGTGGGCGGCCTATCTGCCCCCGGAACAGGGCATGCCCAAGGCCGACGAGACGCCCACCCTGTATGTGGCCGTCCTGCAGGACAGCTCCGCTTCCGGCGACCTTTCCACCGACACCGGCATTGCCCTGGCCAACATGACCCTGGCCGCCTGGGACAAGGAGGTGGGCAGCTGCATCATGGGTGCCATCAACAAGCCCGCCCTCACCGAGCTGCTGGGCATCGAAGAGCCGCTGAAGCTGGCCTGCATGGTGGCCTTTGGCTACCCCACCCACGCTGCCCGGGTGGTGCCCATGACCCCGGAGACCGGGGTAAAATACTACCTGGATGAAAACCGGGACTACTGCGTGCCCAAGCGCAGCAGGGATGAGATCGCCCGCTGGCTGTAACGCCCCGGTAAAAAAGCCGGATTTTCTTGCATATATTCAGATATTCAATGGTTTTTTGCATATTTTCAGGAAAATAATTTTTATTTTACGAATTATTATGCACAACTATTGACTTTTCATTTTGTTCAAACTATACTAAGTGCATTGACCGGAACATCGATGATTCGCATCCTTCCGGCGGTTGTAAGATTATACAGTGCATAGAGGAGTGTTTGAATATGAAAAAGATCTCTCGTCGCAGCTTCCTGGCTGCTGCCGCCGTTTCCGCTGCTGCCCTGGCCCTGACCGCCTGCGGTGGTGCTTCTTCCAGCGTAGCTTCTTCTGTAACCAGCAGCGCAGCTGCTTCCAGCTCTGCTTCTGGCAGCCTGGCCACCGTGGTGGCTGGCAAGCTGACCATGGCCACCAACGCCACCTTCCCTCCCTACGAGATGACCACCGACTCCGGTGACATCGCGGGCATCGACATCGACACCGCCAAGGCCATTGCTGAAAAGCTGGGCCTGGAGCTGCAGGTGGACGACATGGAGTTTGACGCCGCACTGCTCAGCGTGCAGCAGGGCAAGGCTGATATGGTCATGGCTGGCGTTACCGTTACCGACGAGCGCAAGGCTGTGATGGACTTCTCCGACAGCTACGCCACCGGCATCCAGTCCATCATCGTGCCCAATGGCTCCGACATTGCTTCTCCCGATGACCTGGCCGGCAAAAAGATCGGCACCCAGCGTGGCACCACCGGCTACATCTACTGCTCCGACGACTTCGGCGATGACGCCGTGGTGGCCTACGACAGCGGCCTGACCGCCGTGCAGGCCCTGAACAACGGCCAGGTGGACGCTGTGGTCATCGACAACGCCCCTGCCAAGGAATATGTGGCCGCCAACCCCGGCCTGAAGGTGCTGGACACCAGCTACGCCGAGGAGGACTACGCCATCGGCCTGGCCAAGGGCTCTGCCCTGGAGGATGCCATCAACGCTGCTCTGGAGGAGCTGAAGGCTGACGGCACTCTGCAGTCCATCGTGGACAAGTACATCACTGCAGAGTAAGCAGCTGCCACGAACGCAACACCGGGAGGCGGCCCTTTTCAGGGGGCTCCTCCCTTTTTTCGGGGACTTGGGTCCCCATCAACCCACCAACAAGATCCCACAGACAGAAAGCGAGGATGTGAATGGCTGCTCAATACGAACTGCTCAAAGAGCTGCTGAACAGCGGCACGAGCCTGACCTTCGGGCAGGAGGTCTTTTACAAATTTTATCAGGCCTTTCTCCTGAAGGACCGCTGGCTCCAGTACATTGATGGCGTAGGCACCACCCTGCTGGTCACCGCCATTGCATTGGCCCTGGGCGTGGTGCTAGGCAGTGTGGTGGCCATGGTCCGTGTGACCCACGACCAGCAGCGTCCCGGCCACAAGAACCCGGTGCTGGGCTTCTTCAACGCAGTGTGCGAGGTGTACGCCACCATCATCCGTGGCACCCCTATGATGGTGCAGCTGCTGATCATGAGCATGGTCATCTTTTCCAACAGCCGCAACTTTACCATGGTAGGTGCCCTGACCCTGGGCATCAACTCCGGTGCCTATGTGTCCGAGATCATCCGCGGCGGCCTGATGGCCGTGGACCCCGGCCAGATGGAGGCCGGCCGCAGCCTGGGCCTGAACTACATGACCACCATGGTGGTGATCATCATTCCCCAGGCCATCCGTGCGGTGCTGCCTGCCCTGGGCAACGAATTCATTGTTCTGCTGAAGGATACCTCCCTGATCACGGTCATTGGCGGCAAGGAGCTGCTGTACGCCGCACAGGGCATTATGAACCGCACCTACGACGCCATGTTCCCCCTGCTGGGCGTTGCAGCCATTTACCTGGTACTGGTGATGCTGCTTACCTGGCTGCTGGGCAAGTTTGAGAGGAGGCTGGCACAAAGTGACCGCTAACACCCACGAAAAGATCCTGGAAGTCCGTGGTCTGACCAAGACCTACGGCGGCGTGAAGAAAAAGGGCGCAAAGCAGCCCACTCCCACCCTGGACGTGCTCAAGGGCATCGACATCGACATCTACCGCGGCGACGTGGTGTGCCTGATCGGACCCTCCGGCTGCGGCAAGTCCACCTTTCTGCGGTGCCTGAACCGTTTGGAGATCCCCACCTCCGGCTCCATCAAGTTTGAAGGCGTGGAGGTGGACGATGCCCACATCGACGCCGTGCGCCAGAAGATGGGCATGGTGTTCCAGCACTTCAACCTCTTCCCCCACCTGACCGTGAAGAAGAACCTGGAATTGGCCCCCAGCCTGCTCAAGCTGAAAGACAAGGAAGCCATTTCCCAGCGCGCCGACGAGCTGCTGGCCCGTGTGGGTCTGGCCGACAAGGCCAACGTCTATCCCAAGAGCCTGTCTGGCGGCCAGCAGCAGCGCATTGCCATTGCCCGCGCTCTGGCCATGGACCCGGACGTGATCCTGTTCGACGAGCCCACCAGCGCCCTGGACCCTGAGATGGTGGGCGAGGTACTGGAGCTGATGAAGGAGCTGGCCCACACCGGCATCACCATGTTGGTGGTCACCCACGAGATGGGCTTTGCCCGCGAGGTGTCCAACCGCGTGATCTTCATCGACGGCGGCCAGATCCAGGAGGACGAGCCCCCGCAGGAGCTGTTCTCCAACCCCAAGCACCCTCGTCTGAAAGCATTTTTGTCCAAGATGCTCTGATCTGCAAAACAAAAAAGGAACCGCCGCAGCGGTTCCTTTTTTTGTTTTATAAGGGCATCTCACAGGGTCTGGTCCGGGCCCTGGGCCTGCTGCTGGCTGGTGTACAGCATCATCAGGTGGTTGGCGCTTTCCTCCAGCTGGCTCTTGGCCTGCCGCAGGGCCGCTTCCTCGGTCTCGTTCATCTTCTCGGGCTTGTCCTTGCGCAGGCAGCGGCGCAGGTTGGCCACATCGGTCTTGATGCGGTTCTTTTCGTCGCGGTCCAGCTCCTTTTTGCACTTGGACAAGGCCTCGTCCACCTTGTAGGCCAGCACCTCGGCCTGGTTGTGCAGCTCCAGCCGCTCCTTGCGGCGGCTGTCCTCGGCCTCGTAGGCCGCGGCATCCGCCATAGCGCGCTGGATCTCGTTTTCGGACAGGTTCGTGCTGCCGGTGATGGTGATGTTCTGCTCCCGGCCGGTGCCCAGATCCTTGGCCGACACCTTGACCACGCCGTTGACGTCGATGTCAAAGGTGACCTCGATCTGCGGCTTGGAGGAGAAACCGCCCCGGATGCCGTTGAGCTTGAACTTGCCCAGACTCTTGTTGTCGCGGGCAAAGTGGCGCTCGCCCTGCAGCACGTTGATCTCCACGCTGGTCTGCATGGGACGTGCCGTGGTAAAGATCTGGCTCTTGCGGGTGGGGATCATGCTGTTGCGGGTGATCAGCGGGGTGGCCACGCCGCCCAGCGTCTCAATGGACAGGGTCAGCGGGGTGACATCCATCAGCACCAGACCCTGTGCGGCGGCACCGGTAGCACCAGCCAGCTTGCCGCCGCCCTGCAGCAGACCGCCCTGCACGGCGGCACCCATGGCCACGCACTCGTCCGGGTTCAGGCTGTGGCTGGGCTCACAGCCCAGCAGCTCCCGCACCTGGCGCTCCACGGCGGGCATGCGGGTGCTGCCGCCCACCAGCAGCACCTTGCCCAGCTGGCTGGCGGAGATCCCGGCATCCCGCAGGGCGTTCTGCACCGGGGTCACGGTACGGGCCAGCAGGTCACCGGTCATCATCTCGAACTGCGGGCGGGACAGCGACAGATCCAGATGGTGGGGGCCGTCCTTGCCTACCGCGATGAAGGGCAGGTTCAGCTGCGCGGAGGGTGCACTGGACAGCTCCTTCTTGGCCTTTTCCGCTTCCTCCTTCAGGCGGCCCATAGCAGCCGGATCGCGGGAGAGGTCGATGCGGTCGGACTTCTTGAACTCGGCCACGGCGTACTCCACGATGCGCTCGTCAAAGTCATCGCCGCCCAGATGGGTGTCGCCGCCGGTGGCCAGCACTGTAAAAGTACCGTCCTCGATCTCGATGATGGACACATCAAAGGTGCCGCCGCCCAGATCGTACACCAGGATCTTCTGGGGTGCTTCGTTGTCCAGGCCGTAGGCCACAGCGGCAGCCGTCGGCTCGTTGATGATGCGCAGCACGTTCAGGCCCGCGATGCGTCCGGCGTCCTGGGTGGCCTTGCGCTGGCTGTCGTCGAAGTAGGCGGGCACCGTGATAACGGCCTCGGTCACCGGCTCGCCCAGATAGCTCTCGGCGTCGCGGCGGATCTTGGCCAGGATCATGGCGCTGATCTCCTGCGGGGTCAGGTCCTTGCCGTCGATGTGCACCCGGTAATCGCTGCCCATGTGGCGCTTGATGCTGGTCACGGTGCGGCCGGAGTTGGTGGCGATCTGCCGCTTGGCCGCGCCGCCCACCAGACGCTCGCCGTCTTTGGTAAAGGCCACCACGCTGGGGGTGGTGCGCTCGCCCTCTGCGTTGGTGATGACCACAGGCTTGCCGCCTTCCACCACCGCCACACAGGAATTTGTTGTGCCAAGGTCAATGCCGATCACTTTGCTCATATCGTTTTCCTCTCTTTGCGGCGCATCCCGTCCGCTAAAGCATTTTATTCACCTGATCATCTTACCCGATGCCTGTGACCATTTTTTAGTCCAATTGTAAAGAATCTATGTTGTAGGCCGTATTCCGGGGCTTCGGATCGGCCAGTTCCCGCAGCAGCTGTTCCGCTTCTGCCTGCAATTCGGCCGCATCCGGTTCCTTCTCCCGGGCCAGGATGGCAAAGCCCTGGGCGGCCTCTGCCGCCAGTGCCATGGCCTTTTTGGCCGAGACGTAGCGGGTCTCGGCCTGGGCAAGGCGCAGACAGATGCGCGGGGTATACTCGATGTCCGGCATGCCCTGCGCCGTCTGCCGGGCTTTGCGGTAGTACAGCAGGGCCTTGCCCGCTTCGCCCCGGGCAGCGCAGTCCTCGCCCAGCGACAGCATGGCCAGCACCTCGCCGTGGTCGGCGGCGGTGCGCCACATCCGGCGGGCCTCGGTCTTGTTCTGCATCTCGCCCCGGCCCCGGTACAGGCAGTCGGCCAGCAGCGAGAGGCCCATGGCATTGCCCTGCTGGGCGGCTTCGTCGTAGTGGTCGGCCGCCATGCGCCAGTCCCCGGCGCGGGCCGCTTCCCGCCCGGCTTCTACTTCTTCGTCTCCCGGCTCCTCCGGGTTGTGGCCCGCGTGGAGCAGGCCATTGAGCAGGGCCTCATCCAGTGTGGCCGAGTGGCCCCACGGGTCGATGACCACGCCGTCGATGTCCGGCGCATCCAGCACCAGTTCCATGGCGTCCTGCAGGGTGTAGTCCGCCATGGGGCGGGCCGCCGTGCTGCGGTCCACGCAGGCCGCGGCGCTGGAGGTGAACAGCGGCAGCCAGGTACGGTCCTTGTTTTTCAGGGTCCAGAGCGCAAGCCCTCTGGCCTTTTGCTGCGGGACGGGGTTCTCGGCCCAGGGGGCCGGGGTGGGCGGTGTGCCCGGGGCCGTCTGCAGCGGCACCAGAACATGGGTCTCCAGCTCCAGCGCGTAGTTCAGGGCCCCCATCAGGGCCCAGAAGCTCTCCTCGTTCTGCCCGTGATACAGCTGCTCGATCGCCTGCTCGATCGCCGGGCAGCCGGTGCCGCCGGGGCTGTAGCGCACCGGAGTGCGCGGGTGCCGGCTGCTGCCCACCGGGCGGAAGCGCACCCCGCCGTCTGTTCTTCTTGCCATTGTATGTTCCCTGCTTTCCTTCAGTGTCATCTCCTAGTATAGCAGGATTTTCCATCTTTCTCAACGGAAAACCTGCGCTTTGGCTCTGCATCTATCCCGGTAAACGTATGGTTTTTTTCAGCTGTGTGCGCTATAATAGGTAAAATTCCAGAATACTGGGATCAGAAAAGGAGGAAATAGCCTTGAACAACATGCTTGGCTATCTGAGGGACTACAAGCGCGAAAGCGTGCTTGCCCCCCTGTTCAAGATGCTGGAAGCCACATTTGACCTGTTCGTACCACTGGTCATGGCCGATATCGTCAACGTGGGCATTGCCGCCCACGACCTGCACTACATCCTGGTGCGGTGCGGCATCCTGCTTCTGCTGGCCGTCATCGGCCTGACCTGCAGCCTCACGGCGCAGTATTTTTCTGCCAAGGCGGCGGTGGGCTACTCCACTTCCCTGCGGCATGCCCTGTTTGCCCACATCCAGAGCCTGAGCTTTTCGGAGATGGACACCCTGGGCACCAGCACCCTCATCACCCGCATGACCAGCGACATCAACCAGGTGCAGAGCGGCTTGAACCTGTTTTTGCGCCTGTTCCTGCGCAGCCCCTTTGTGGTGATCGGTGCCATGGTCATGGCCTTCACGGTCAACGCGCGGGCCGCCCTGATCTTCGTGGTGGCCATCCCGCTGCTGAGCGTGGTGGTGTTCGGCGTGATGGTCATCACCCGCCCGCTGTACAAGACCGCGCAGGTGCGGCTGGACCGTGTGCTGGGCCTGACCCGCGAGAACCTGACCGGTGTGCGCGTGGTGCGTGCCTTTGACAAGGAGCAGGACGAGATCGACCGCTTCGAGAACGCCAACGACCTGCTGACTAAAATGCAGCTCCATGTGGGCCACCTTTCGGCCCTGATGAGCCCGCTGACCTATGTCATCATCAACATTGCCATCGTGTCACTGCTGTATGTGGGCAGCATTGAGATCAACGTGGGCGGTATGGCCTCCGGCGACGTGATCGCGCTGGTGAACTATATGAACCAGATCCTGATCGAGCTGGTCAAGCTGGCCAACCTGATCGTGCAGGTAAGCAAAGCGCTGGCCTGCGCCGGCCGTGTGCAGGCTGTGCTGGACACCAAGCCCGGCATGGACTTCCCCGCCGAGCTGCGCAGCGAGGTGCCCGCCGACAAGGCCGGTGACGCCGTGCGCTTTGACCATGTGAGCCTGACCTATGCCGGGGCCGGCGCACCCAGTCTGTCCGACATCAGCTTTACCGCCAAGCGCGGCCAGACCATCGGCGTCATCGGCGGCACCGGCAGCGGCAAGTCCAGCCTGGTCAACCTGATCCCCCGCTTTTACGACGCCACCGAGGGCACCGTGGAGATCCTGGGCCGCCCGGCCGCGGACTACCCCCGCGAGGCCCTGCGCGGCAAGGTGAACGTGGTCATGCAGAAGGCCCAGCTCTTCGGCGGCACCATCCGCTCCAACCTGCTGTGGGGCAACAAGAATGCCACCGACGCCGAGCTGTGGGCGGCCCTGGAGACCGCACAGGCGGCAGAATTCGTCCAGGCAAAGCCCCTTGGCCTGGACGAGCCCGTGGAACAGGGCGGCCGGAACCTTTCCGGCGGCCAGAAGCAGCGCCTGACCATTGCCCGTGCACTGGTGGGCAAGCCGGACATTCTGATCCTGGACGACAGCGCCAGCGCCCTGGACTACGCCACCGACGCGGCCCTGCGCAAGGCACTGGCCGCTCTGCCCGGCAGCGTGACCGTGTTCATCGTGAGCCAGCGCGCTGCCAGCCTGCAGCACGCCGACCAGATCCTTGTGCTGGATGACGGCAGGCTGGTGGGCCTTGGCACCCATGACCAGCTGCGCCAGAGCTGCCCGGTGTACGAAGAGATCTATGAGAGCCAGTTCAAGAAAGGGGATGTGCAGAAATGAGCGCGAAAGCCAAAGCAAAACTGACCCCGGAACAGCGCAAGGCCACACTGACCCGTGTGCTGCACAAGATCCGCCCCTATTCCCTGTTCGTGGTCTGCAGCCTGATCGTGGCCGCCGTGAGTGTGGCCGCACAGCTGTATATCCCCATCCTGTGCGGTGACGCCATTGACCTGATGCTGGGCAAAGGCAATGTGGACTTTGCCGGTGTAGGCCGCATCATTGTGGAGGTACTGGTGGTGGCCGTGGTGGCCGCCTTTGCCCAGTGGCTGTTGAGCGTGTGCAACAACCGCATCACCTTTTCGGTGAGCCGAGATCTACGCAACGAGGCCCTGCGCAAGATCCAGACCCTGCCGCTGTCCTACCTCGACAGCCACCCCTCCGGCGACATCGTGAGCCGCATGGTGGCCGATGTGGACACCTTTGCCGACGGCCTGCTGATGGGCTTCACCCAGCTGTTCAGCGGCGTGCTGACCATTCTGGGCACCTTGCTGTTCATGCTGAGCGAGAATGTGGTCATCACGCTGGTGGTGGTGTGCATCACCCCGCTGAGTCTGCTGGTGGCCAGCTTCCTTGCCAAGCGCAGTTACAAGTATTTTCAGGGTCAGAGCAGCGTGCGCGGTGAGCAGACTGCGCTGGTCAACGAGATGATCGAGGGCCAGAAGGTGGTGCAGGCCTTCGGCCACG
>OGYX01002790.1_pt1 | contig 10833 bp, 8 predicted proteins | sample 1576601 | NCBI WGS metagenome assembly OGYX01 (sample SAMEA3541561, study PRJEB24748) | human gut metagenome | biome: human gut; feature: human-associated habitat; material: faeces | place: China | collected 2012 | reverse complement strand
ACCTCAATATACAAATGTAGCTCCGGCTGATGGCCGTCATACACCACCTGAAAAACGTGCCAGCTCTGAGATAGCTGTGCGATCGTGTCGGCAAAAGCCCACACCGGCTCTGCCGTGCAGGGGAAAAACAGCAGCGTCCGCCCATGTTCCTGCCCGTGTTCCAATATCTGCATGGTTCATCCCTCCGATTTTACGCACTCTGTGTAAGCCAGCGGAAATGAGGCTTTCAGCACGGTGCTTTTCTGCACCGTCCAGCCGTTTTCCCGCAGAAATTCCAGATATTCTTCGCTCGTCCACTTGCTGTGCAGTGGAAAGCCCGCCAGCTTCATGAAAAATGCCTTGACCTTGCCGAAGAAAGAATTATCCGCGTGGGTGAAGGTCGGCGCAACCAGAACGCCGTCGTCCCTCAGCACCCGGCAAATTTCGGAGAGAGCCTTCTCCGGCTCCGGCACAATATGCAGGGCATTGGCTACGATTACCACGTCAAAGCTTTCGTCGGCATAGGGGAGGTGAAACATATCCTGCACCGAAAAGTGCAGCTTCGCAGATTGATTATCCCGCCGCGCTTCTGCGATCATCTCCGACGATGCATCCGTGGCCTCGATATGATTGGCGCTGCTCACGATATTTTTGGCAATCGATCCCGTGCCGGTGGCCAACTCCAGCACCGTTTTGTGCCGCACCACAGGGCGCAGCAGCTCGTATAGCCGCTCGTAAGCTGCCGCATCCTTGCGCATGAAGCGGTCATAGATTTTCGCCGTGCGATCCCAAAATGTTTTCTTCATAATAACACTTCCTGCCTTAAAATTAGCTTTGACTAACTAACGACCTTTTGAAAAGCCGCCATTCGGCAGCTTTTCGATTTACTCAAATAATTCTTTGCAAGCACCATGCACCAGCGTTTCCAACACCTGTGGATACAAATTGCCGATTTCACCCTGATGGGAGACGGTTAAGATCAGCCCTCGTATAGTTGCAATAGCCAACTCGACACCACCATTCGGTATAAGTCCACTGTCCGCCAAAATCTGACGGATGTGTACCTCGTCATTATGATAGTGGTCGGCTTTGATGTCAGCCGGTATTCGCCGCAGCAGATACTCCGCATCATTTTCAATAAACATCATGGCTTTGGTGTCGGAAAGATATTTACAGGCAGCCAGAATGATTTTTGCAGCCCGCTCTGTTGGAGGGATTTCTACATTATCCTGCAAGGCTTTCTCCGCTACGGCATACGTTTCCGCATGAATATTTTCCAGCACAGCAAAGAACAGCAACTCTTTAGAAGGGAAGAACTTATAGAATGAACCCTTTGCAATGCCCACCGCTTCCGTGAGCTGTTCCACCGATGTTTTCCGCATCCCAATGGTCACGGCACAACGCAGCGCTTCGTCTAACGAATCCTTGCGGATCATTGCATTTTTCTGTTCTGTAAACGCCAAGTGATAATCTCCAAAACGATTTGATCATTTTTGTTTTTTCAGTCATAATTGTACTCTTTGTATTTGTCCCTGTCAACCAGAACCGCTACAGCACCTAAGAAGTTGGTAGGTGCTGTTAGATATCGTTTTGCGTATCCTGAAATAGAAAAATCTTTGAAACTTACAGGTGCGAATAAAAGCATCTTGTTGAAGACGCTGCGTGCTGTTATTGGAACGCTTGATCCTACATTATCATAGAGATTATCCGTCAAATCAGGCAATAATCATAGAGATCGAACCGGAATTGATCCGTATAATTAGTTTTCCAGGCATTGATCGCTCTATCCCGATGCGTGTGATTGAGGCAGGGGAACGTTTTTCATCAAGATATTATCGGAATAAGCGTCTGGGAGAGTTCCTGAAGGAACTGGAATTGTCAGAGGGTAAATCAACTGGAATACCGACCATACAGGAAGAACTGCGGAAAAACGGATCTCCAAGAGCAACATTTACCACAGATGAGGACAGGCGTGCAGTGACGGTGGAGATACCGATTCATCCAGCGTTTCTGGAAAAACCATCGATTGGTGCAACGGATCAGACAAGAACTATATTTGAAGCAATAGTATCTAATATGAATTGTAAGGATAGAGTAAAAGTTAATATTCGGCTTTTATATGAGACAGTTGGAGATAATATATTTGGACGTAAAGATATTATAGAGATAGTTGGTTTGTCCCCAGCTCCGGCAGGAGATATGATCAAAAAGATGCACGCAGCTAACTGATCGAACCTGTTTCTGGGCATGGAAAAGGCAAATACAAGTTCCTATGATATATGATAGCCGAGGCTATCAATCTAGAATAAAAAGGCCATGCAGTTCCCTGCACAGCCAATAGGTGTATTATGTAGTAATGAGGCTTAGTGGGTTTGTAACGCATTTGCAACAAACAATGCAGAGAATCCCGTAAATACGCCACTTCTCCACTATGCAAACGATAATTTCAGTTCTCAAAGAGATAATTCAACAGAATATCAGAAAAGAGCAAATTTTCCCGAAAACATCGAGTTTTCGGGGATTTCTTTATATTCCGATAAATCTATCAGACACCACAAACACACAAAAAAATCTGACGGTAGATATGCAAGCATATCTATTCGACAAATACCGCGATAACGAGATTACAATCTCGTCCAGAAACAACAGCAACAAACAAGAGCGTATGTAAATCTTATTCTAGATAAAATGAAAGATATGGTGGATTTTGGGGTTAGTGTCAAAACAGCAGCTGATATTAACCAATTAATCAGAAATCGCAAAAAATGGATAGAATGCATGAATTATCGCGAAATTGCATTTTGGTCCCGGTGATTCCCCTGCTGCTTGTGGTCGGCATCAGTCTCCTGTTATGTACGGTGATTACCTGGATGGTTCTGGAGAAGAAAGGAACGATTGTGGAGAGAATGAAGGGGGAGTGATTGAGCAGTATGCAGACGAACAGGAACTGGCTGCACTGTGAGCCTTGTCCATGCTGGATAGCCAGTTTATAATACACTTCCCGGGAAAGCCGGGCGATAGATGAAGCCTATCCGCTCTGGTGAAAAGGTAAGAGTTACAAATTATTTTTTATAATTCAGAAGCGCTACAATGGGTAAGGTCATAAAATCACCATGAATTCTTGGTATGTACTCATAAGCGTCCCCCTTTTCTGACAGGAATCGTACGGAGTGAACAGTAACCTGAGAAGTGCAATCAGCATAGAGTGTAAATGTTGTACAAAAATGATAAAAATAAATATAAATACATAAAAATAATGGTTAAAATGACTAAGGTATGATAGAATAATAGAAAACAAAAAAGCCGTTGCACACGACTTTTTTATGCCGCACCCTGCGGCGCCAGAAGGCGGTTTCGGGTTTCCCCTTATTTGAACTCGTCTTGTTAATACATGATTACCATAGCATCAGAAATTTCAAATGTCAATATATTTTGGAGGCTTTTTTATGAATTCTGATAAAAGAGAAGATTATTATGTGGGATTAGATATGGGTACGGGATCACTGGGTGGTGCTGTTACGGATACACAGTATCATCTGTTGAAAGTAAAAGGAAAAGATTTTTGGTTTGTAAGGGAATATGAAACTGCAAAATCCCAATTAGACAGAAGAACCCATCGGATCGCAAAAAGAAGGTTACAGCGTCATAAGGCGAGGATCGGATTGATCCGGTCATATTTTGCAGAGGATGTACTGAAACATGATCCACTGTTTTATATTCGACAGGATAACAGCAAATATTACCAGGAAGATAAAGATGCCAGACTGACTACAAAAGACAGCCTTTTTGCAGACCCGGGTTATGGAGACAAAGAATATCACGATGACAAAGAATACCCTACGATTTTTCATCTGCGGCAGGCACTTTTAAGAGATCAAATAAAAGACGAAGAGAGATATTCACGCTTCCTGTATCTGGCGATTATCAACATGTTCGAACATCGTGGACACTTTCTTTTGAATACAGAATCCAGTGATCTGAATGCAGATATGATAAAAGATGTAGGTGAACTGGTGATGAATGCTATCTGTGGTGTTTCGGAATATGGTTCGGTTACCTATAAGGAAATCATAGAAATTCTGGAAGATAAGAATATTTCAAGGACTGCTAAGAAGGATCAGATAGCATCTAAAGTCGATATCAAAAAATCGGAGAGAGCACAGATGGAACGGATCAAATGCCTGTGCGGTATGGAAGCAGATGCCAGAGTCATGTTTGAACTCGAGGCAGATGAAAAGATTAAGATCGCATTTCAGCAGGCTGCTTTTGAAGATGAGAAAGAAGAAATCGAAGTTGCGATTGGAGAAGACCGCTATCTGATCATAGAAAATATGAAACAACTGTATGATTACAGTCAGCTGCAGTCTGTATTGAATGGATTCGATTATCTTTCAGACGCCAGAGTGCAGATGTACGAAAAACATAAAGAAGATCTGCATCTTTTGAAAAAGGTATATAGAAAAAATCTGGATCGAGAAATGTATGATAGGATGTTCCGCTCAGGAGAAGAGGGAAGTTATTGTGCGTATTCCAATTCCACGAATTCAGTGGATTCTCTGGCAGAAGCGAAAAAGTACAGAAGAAATATGAAAAAAAGAAGCCAGAAAGATCTCTATGACAGGATCAAGAAAAATCTGAAAGAGGTTCATGACGCGGATGCAGATGCTATTCGCAAAGAGATGGAATTAGAACGTTTTCTGCCCAAGCAGATTACCGGTGCAAATGGAATCATTCCAAACCAGGTACACCGAAAAGAATTAAAGAAAATTCTTGAAAATGCAGAGCACCATCTCGATTTTCTAAAAGAAAAAGATGAAAGTGGATATACGGTATCTGAGCGGATCCTGATGCTGTTTTCCAGTAACATTCCATACTATGTCGGACCTGTAGGCAGCGGATCAAAAACAGGATGGGCAAAGATACAGGAATCAGGACAGGTATTACCTTGGAATATGGAACAGAAGATTGATATGGAACAGACTTCAGAACGTTTTATCACGAATCTCATCCGGGAATGTACGTACCTTTCCGGAGAAAAAGTCTTGCCAAAGCAGTCTTTATTATATGAGAGCTATTGCGTTCTCAATGAAATTAATAATTTACGCATTCATGGAAAACGAATCGTACCGGAATTAAAACAGGATATCTACAGGGAAGTATTCCAGGGCGCCAGACTGGGAAAGAAAGTTACAAAAAAGAATATTTGTACATATTTGATAAACAGAGGACTGATTACGGAAGAATCTGAAGTTTCAGGTATTGACAAAGAGATCAATGCGTACTTGCCATCTTATGGAAAAATGTATGGCGTTTTTGGAGAACGTCTGAGAGAAGAAGCAGTTCAAGAGATAGCAGAAAAAATTATTTATTACGGAACCATCTATGGGGATGCCAAGTCGATGTTCCGAAAAAAAATGAATCAGTATGTTTCTGACGGATGGATGACAGAATCCCAGGCAAAGCGAGTTTCCGGTTATAAATTTAAGGACTGGGCAAGACTTTCCAGAAGTATGTTATGTCTGAGCGGATGTGATAAAAGCACAGGTGAGAAAATTTCTCTGATCCGGGCCATGTGGGAACATAATCTGAACTTTATGGAGTTAATCTACAGCGAAGATTTTACTTTTCAAAAAGAACTGGAAGAGAGAAGAAAAGCGTTAGGAAAAACCTTGCAGGAATTTCAATTTGAAGATCTGGACGAGTACTATTACAGTGCACCTGTGAAACGTATGATCTGGCAGGCTGTTCAGGCATTAAAAGAAATTACGCAGATCATGGGACATAATCCAAAACGTATCTTTATTGAGATGACTAGAACAGAAGAAGAAAAAGGAGAACAGGGAAGAAAGAATTCAAGAGAAAAACGTCTGTTAAAATTGTATGAAAGCATCAGGGACGAAAGAAACTGGGCCGCAGAAATAAAAAATGCAAATGCATCCGGAAAATTAAACAGTAAAAAAATGTATCTTTATTATCTGCAGATGGGAAGGGATGTATATACGGGAGAACCCATTGATATTGAAGATCTATTTGATGACAGCAGATATGATATCGATCATATTTATCCAAGAAGCTTGACAAATGACAATAATATTGAAAATAATCTTGTTCTGGTGTCAAAAACAATCAACCAGAACGAGAAAAAGAATGATTATCCGCTCCCGGAAAAGGTCAGAACGAATAAAAAAGTCCGGGATCTGTGGCATACATTTCATAAAATGGGATTTATGAATGATGAAAAATACAATCGCCTGACATCCACGGAACGTCTGTCAGAAGATCAGCTTGCCGGATTTATCGCAAGACAGTTGGTAGAAACTGCACAGGGAGCAAAAGGAATCGCAGAGCTTCTGAAGGCGATGCTACCGGGAACGGATATTGTATATGCGAAGGCAAGAAATGTATCTGACTTCAGAAAAGAATACAAGATGCTAAAAAGCAGGCTAGTCAATGATTATCACCATGCACAGGATGCGTACCTGAATATTATCGTAGGAAATGTTTATTTTATGAAATTCACCAGAAATCCTATGAATTTTGTAAAGAAAGAAGCAAGACGTGAAGGCAGAAACTATGATTATAATCTGTACAAAATGTACAGTAAAGATATCATAAGAAATGGAGAAAAAGCTTGGATCGCAACAAGCGAACAGGGACCGGGAACGATTCGTCAGGTAAAGGAAACGATGGGAAGGAATACGCCGATCATTACAAGACAGGCATTTGAACAGAGGGGAGAATTGTTTAATCTTCAGCCGGTTGGAAAGTATTCTGCTAAGAAGGATAATTATGTTCCACTAAAAATATATGATGAAAAAATGCAGGACGTATGCAAATATGGTGGTTACACTTCTCTGAATCCTTCCTATTTTATCTTTATAGAACATGGACCGGAAAAAAAGAGAAAGAAATGTTTTGAAGTGATACATAGCTATTATGCTGCTCAGATAAAAACGGAAAAGGATTTGATTGATTTTCTGCTACAAAAAGGCTATAAAAATCCAAGAGTGATAAATGACGGGATAAAAAAGAATGCACTCATAAAATACAATGGATATTTCTTATACATTATTGGAATGGATGCAAGAAAAAATATTGAATTTTCCAATGCAACAGCAATGTGCTTGAAGAATAAATATATACAATATGTTTGCAAGCTGGAAAAAATGAATAAGGCGATTTGGTTATCAGAAAAACAGAAAACAAATTTACACTGGGATGAAAGAATCACCTGTGAAAGCAATCTGGAACTGTACAGAGAACTTACAGAAAAACATTTGCATTCCATCTATCAAAGACATCCAAGAAGCATAGGAAAGTGTCTTGCAGAGGGAGAAGGAGCATTTAAGCTTCTTGATATCGAAGAACAGGTGAAGATCTTATGTGATATCGTTCAGTATACATCCTTTCAGAGAGGAGTCTTCTCATTGAAAGTTCTTGGAGGACCCAAAGAGGTAGGAAGAATCCGAATATCCGGAAATATGACAGAGGCAAAAGAATGTAAACTTATCAATTATTCGATTACCGGTATGTATAAAACAGAAATGGATTTACTGAAAAAATAAGGGAGGGATAAGTATGAGCTGGCGGACGGTGATCATATCCAGCACGGCGAAGCTGGATTACCAGATGGGATATCTGGTGATCCGAAAAGATGATGTGACAAAGATTCATCTTTCGGAAATTGAAACAGTAATGATAGAATCCACATCGGTGTCACTGACCGCGACCCTCTTATGTGAGCTGACAAAGAAAAAGATCAAAGTGATTTTCTGTGATGAAAAGAGAAATCCTTCGTCAGAACTCATCAGTTACTATGGAGCGCATGATACCTCATTAAAAGTCAGGAATCAGATTGCATGGAACGATGATATAAAAAAACATGTATGGACAGAAATTGTGGCGGAGAAAATACGGATACAGGCGTTGCATCTGCAGCATTGGAAACGAGAGGAAGCAGATCTGCTTTATCAGTATATCAACGAAATAGAATTTGGGGATGTTACGAATCGGGAAGGGCATGCGGCGAAAGTTTACTTTAATGCTCTGTTTGGTATGGATTTTACCAGAAGTGCGGAAAATGTTACGAATGCTGCGCTGAATTATGGTTATTCACTGCTGTTGTCAACATTTAATCGCTGCGTGGTGGCCAATGGGTATATCACACAGCTGGGGCTTTTCCATGATAATGTATTTAATCAGTTCAATCTGGCCTGTGATCTGATGGAACCGTTTCGCCCGCTTGTGGATCTGAAAGTGAAAAAGATGGCCTTCCCGTTTTTTGAAAAGGAAGAAAAACATGAGATGGTTTCGTTACTAAAAGAAGAAGTAACAATCGGTAACCGAAACGAGTATTTGACGAATGCGATAAAAATATATACCAGGAGTGTCTTTGATGCATTAAATGATAACGATGTATCGCAGATAAAATTTTATAGGACAAATGAGTTATAGATATATGAGAGTAATGGTATTTTTTGATCTTCCGGTTATCACCAGTGCAAACCGTAAAGATTACAGGGATTTTCACAAGTATCTGATAAAGACAGGATTTCTGATGATGCAGGAATCGGTGTACTGTAGGCTGGCACAAAATTCCACAATGGCAGATGCAATTGTGGAAAATATCAGGAAAAATAAGCCTGCGGATGGACTGGTACAGGTGCTGAAGATAACGGAGAAGCAATTTGGAAAAATAGAATTTATTGTTGGAACGAAAAAAAGCGAAATTCTCGACACAGACGAAAGAGTGGTGATCATATGAAACTTGTGAATCCCAGATTAGAATTAGAAGTGGAGTTATCCGAAAATCAGGTTTTGAACATAACCGTTGAATCACCGGTGAAATTTTCAGAGGTTGTATATCATATTTGCAGACAGGCAGGAGGAGAAGAAGGAGAATTCATCCTTTCGGATATTGAAAAGAAACTGTCTATGGAAAAAAGGACGGTAGTGATTAATAATCCGTTGACGGTTAAATGTGAGGAAAAAAGGATTCTATCTCAGCTTTATAAAAATCTTTCAGAAAAAATATTAGAAGATCATTTTGAAGAATTTGCGACTGTGAATCAGAAGGTTATCCAGTTTATGGATAAGGTTACGAGTTCTTCCGAATATAATCTGACATATGATGTTGATTTTCAGGCAGCAGGTCTGATAAAATATTGTAATGTACATATGGATTCCTGTTATGATAATCTGACTGAAAAGTTTATAGATTATCTGAGAGCCATGAAGCAGATCTGTAATGTTGATATTGTTTTTGTGTTGAATCTGAAGCAATATTTCAGTACCGAGGATCTGAGAGAAATCTATAAACACTGTTTTTATACGAAGATGTATCTGATTAATCTGGAAGGAGTAAAATCAGACCCCATCGAAAGTGACAGATATGTTATTATAGATAAAGATCTTTGTGTGCTGGACCTTTTGTATTAACAACCTTCTATCGCAAGAAGATAACGACTCGGCGAGAACTGGATTTGAGGTTTGAGAGTCTTGTTAATACGGAAGGATTTCAAACAACAAGAACGTTGCTGCAATGATCGCAGACGTTTGAGAGTCTTGTTAATACGGAAGGATTTCAAACCAACGAAAGAAAAACAATGTCAATGCTACAGTTTGAGAGTCTTGTTAATACGGAAGGATTTCAAACCGGACGCTCTAATATCATACCGCTTCTCATGTTTGAGAGTCTTGTTAATACGGAAGGATTTCAAACTATTTATGGCTTTTTCATTGTTTCCACATAGTTTGAGAGTCTTGTTAATACGGAAGGATTTCAAACAGTGGCCGCGACAGCGGACACCGCCAACTAGTTTGAGAGTCTTGTTAATACGGAAGGATTTCAAACTGACATATGAGCGTGCTGTTTCATATTTGTGTTTGAGAGTCTTGTTAATACGGAAGGATTTCAAACAAAGGTCGCGGTGATCAACTACGAATCAACGTTTGAGAGTCTTGTTAATACGGAAGGATTTCAAACGAAGATTGTTAAAGTCGCCCCGATGTACTAGTTTGAGAGTCTTGTTAATACGGAAGGATTTCAAACGACCACGTGATGTTGTATTGAGCAAGACTAGTTTGAGAGTCTTGTTAATACGGAAGGATTTCAAACAACAATTACGATGTTGCTGACCACAGCAGTATTGCTGGTATCTGTTCTTATGACAGGGTGTACCAGCCTGACAGAGCCAAAGAACAGCACCCCATCCGGGACAGACGCGCTCACCGAATCAGACGGCTTTGGCGTGTACATCAAGCTGGAACGCGATGACACCAGCTCTATCGCCCTTCGGGGATTCCTGGATTATGAAAGACTGGTATGCGAAAAAGATAGTTACATTTGAAAATAGAAATATGGAAGAATAAATGATAAGACCTCCTGTGTGGAAAAAGATAACTCACAGGAGGTACTATAGTATACGGTATCATCAATAGATTATTCTGCAAATCCCTGCTGTTCCATTTCGTTTTCGACTTTAGATTCATTTCCTTGGTTGGTGGAGGCGAACAGGTGACGGAATATGAAGCGGCAGAACGGACCAACAACCAAGAGTTGCAGTGGGTAAGCCATAATGAAGTTCAGACAGATAGTCTGGAGCCAGATAAAAATCAGGTTTGAAGTGATTCCTGATGATTCGATGGTTCCAAGCAGGCTCATAAGCGGCACCATTGTACAGACTGTGAAGGTCTGGATGCAGAGGATGATGAAGATTGGTCGGTCAGTTGATTTTGCCACGCGGAATGCGAAGTATTTGGACGTTTTGCTGGCGATGAAGAATGCACAGAGAAGCCCGATGAACCATTCCAATGGGAAAGAATGCAGTGCGTGTTTGAAGGTAGCAGCCTGAA
>OGYX01002789.1_pt1 | contig 10835 bp, 7 predicted proteins | sample 1576601 | NCBI WGS metagenome assembly OGYX01 (sample SAMEA3541561, study PRJEB24748) | human gut metagenome | biome: human gut; feature: human-associated habitat; material: faeces | place: China | collected 2012 | reverse complement strand
ATTATAATTTATTTCGCCATGTGAGGCTATTCATACAATGAGTAGTACAGATAGCTACAGCTAGAGCGTCGGCGACATCATCAGGTTTTGGCGGTTCAGGAAGATGAAGCAATTTTGTTACCATATAGATGACTTGTTCTTTGCTCGCTCTGCCAAAGCCCACTACGGATTGTTTAATTTGTAGCGGTGTGCGTTCGACTAATTCAATTTGATTTTCGGCTGCGGTCAATAAGACGATACCACGAGCTTGACCGACAGGAATGGCAGTAGTTACATTGCGATTGAAAAATAATTGTTCTACGCCCATTACATCAGGTTTATATTTTTGAATAATATCTGTAAGTTCACGATGAATTTTTAATAATCTATCTTGTGGTCGCATCTGTGGACTTGTCAAAATAGCTCCATATTCAATGGCTTTTAGACGGCTTCCTTGCATATCTACAAGACCATAGCCACAGATAGCAGTCCCAGGGTCAATACCTAAAGCAAGCATAAAATCCTCCTTTTAGTATATCAAATTTAGCAAAAATGTGCAGTTCACATTATATCATGATAAGAAAAAAAATAAAATAAAAGGAAATCACAGGATTTATGTAAAAATATATAAAAGTATATAAGTTAAACTTGTCTAGGAGGATATGGTATTGATTTTATAAATACGCTATATTAAATAATAATACATAAAAGGAGTAATACGATGAGTGAATTAGAAAATTTAAAAGCAAGACAACAAGAACTATTAGATAAAATTCAGGAAATAGAAGAACAATGCCAAGGAATAGAAAATGAACATAATGCTCAAAAAGTGCAAGAATTAAATAAAGTGCAAGCTCAATTAATAGGCAATCAAAATAATTTAAAACAACAACTACAATCAGTACAAGAGAAAATAAAAACTATCAACAATGAAATAGATAAATTATCTTCAACAGCAACTGATAGAATTCTTGAAGCGATAAAAAATCAGCGTTGGTATTTCTTTAAAAATAAGCCACATATATTAATGGATAAAACAACTGGTATAATATGGGCCAATTTAGATTGTTTTCCATGGAATAAAGGAGAAAACCCAAATGATAAAGGTTCTATGTATTGTTATAAATTCAAAGAAGCTGAAGAACTTTTAAAAAAATATATCACGGACAATATACCTAATTGGGAATTTCCTAAGAAACAGGAATTAATACATTTTGTAGAAGATAAATCCTGTCCATTTATAAAAGAAAATTCTTCTAATTATAGATTGAAAGGATATAAAATTTGGATTACTATTGAAAAAACTCCTTCCAATGAAAAATTTATGGTTTTGGAATTAGATGAATTAAAAAATGATGAAAATAGAGATAATGCTTTTTTAATACCTTGTAGCTATCATTTAATACAAAATAATGAGTATGAAAAAAATATATCAGAAAATAATCATATTTATACAGAAAAAGAAAGATTGCGATTCACTTTAGACTTATTTAGAAAAAATGAGCTTTGGCCTATATTTGATGATGCTGAAATCACTGATTTATATAAGAAAATCTATTTTGAAAAGCCGAAATTATTACAAGCATTAAGCGAGGTAGAAACGCAGTTAGCACAGTGCGAAGAAGTGAAAACTATAACTGCTAATCTGGATTATACGACACTATTAAACAAATACGATATCGCTTTCATTGATAAATCCATTATTAAATATTATGAAGCTGTACAGAAGTGGATAGATGAACTTATGGAATACTTAGCTGATTTTGAACAGCAAAAAGAAGGTGTCATTCAAGATTGCAATCAAATAGGCTTGCAATTATCAACAACATATAAAGATGATAGCAATTTAACAGAGGCAGAAAACGAATTATTAAAAAATCGCCAGTATTATTTTAAAGATAAATTAGCTTTGGGCATGGATAAAGTAAAAGCAAATTTATTAAAAGTAAAACAACAAGCTGATGATATTGAATACACTATCAATAAAATTGATGATGGCGATAATGCTATTTATGAATTGGCACAGCTAGAGAAAAAGGAACGTGCAAGCTTTGCATTAATAGCTGAAAACACGGCTAAAATAGTGAGTAAAGCATTGCAAAAAATAGATTTCTTTGAACATAATCGCGATTTTATCGTTAAAGCAGTTGAAGTATGGTATAAATGGAATGAAGATTATAAGGTATTTAAGACTAAACAATATGAAGAATTAAAACACAGCTGTGAACAAGATGATATCGAAGTAGAAGTTTGGCAAAAATGGTATGAAGATTGGCAGAAATTGCGTTTCACCATTGAAGAAAAACTCCAGCCAATGATAGCAAGAGGCTTAAAAGGCAATATCGAAGCAAAAGAAGAACAAGAAACACCTATCATCATGCAGGCAATTTACGTTTTAAATGATTATAAAATCGCTGTTGATAATTTTTACCTTGAAGAACGTAAAAATATCTATCAACAATACGTATTCCAAAATTGTGGTGATTTGCAAGAAAAATTTGAAGTGGAAAAAGAACTCTATGCTCGCACTATGAATTTGCAAAAAGCATTGCAGAATATCATTTTTAATTGCAAAAAAGAAGCAGATAAAATTTTTATCTTGCGTTGGATTGATAATTTAATCGACATTCAAATCAATGAAATTATACAGTTTGTAGCGGATAATAATTTAGAGCAGATTTCACAAGAAGTATTAAATGAATTTGCTAAATTAAAGCAAAAAAATTATTATATGTATTTAGCAGATATCAAAGCGTATAGCCAAGAACAAGCTAATCGAGAAAAAGCATATAATTCATTGATTTTCAAAATGCGTAAAGGTTTAATGAAAAAATAATGAATAATTTCGATTTAATAAGCACAAATGTCTTTCCTACTTATGAAGTGCCTTGCATACCAAAAGAAGAAGAAATATGGGTACAAAAAACGCCCCAGAAAGGCGACCATATCCGCGTACAAAGAATGAATGGCTTATATGCTCATCATGGAATTTATGTATCTGATGAAGAGGTAATCCACTTTACAGGGAAAGATGATGACAGTATATTGGACTGGTCAAAGCCAGAAGTTATACAAACAGATTTAGCTTACTTTTTAAAAGGCGGTATATTGGAAGTAAAAGAATATACTGATGAGGAATTTGCTGACTTATACTCACCTGAACAGATAGTAACTTATGCTAGAGCTTGTTTAGGCGATAAGGGTTATAATCTCATTTTTAATAACTGCGAGCATTTTGCTAATGTATGTACTTTGGGAAGATTTCGCAGTCATCAAGTAGAAAAAGTTTTTACGAAACAAAAGGAGAATGATTTTATGGGTATATGGTCTACAATAAAGAGCTGGTTTGGTGGTTCTAGCAGTGGTGGCAGTCGTACTACTACTAATTATAATTATGAACCAGATAAAGTGAAAATAGCACAAATTGAAGCAGAAACCAAAATTCGTCTATCAGAAATGGAAACGGAACGCGTAGAACTAATAAAACAGGCTCAAATGGAATTATTAAGAGATGAAGCCGAAGCTAAAATTTTAGTAGAAGAAGCGAAGGCAAAAGGCTTCACTGTGATGGCACAGACAATCATAGCAATGCAAGAACAATTGACGCAGATTACTAACAATAGAATTGAAATAATTGAAAGAGCATCATTGCCTATCATAAAAGATATTGAAAATATGTATAAAGAATTAAATGATAGGATAGTAGCTGATAACGATAAATATAATACAGAAAAATTGCCAAATTTATTATCTATATTAGAAAAATATCCTGAAGGAACGCCAGCACATAAATTGTATTTCCAACAAATCCAAAATGATATGAATGCTCAAATGAAACATCATGATATGCAGTTAAAGTCTTTAGAGATTAGACAACAGCAAATTATAAGTGGTTTCATTAATAGCAAAGATAAAATATTAGAACAAACAGGCAATTTAACGCAAAATATAATAACAAATTTAATTAAGGATAATTTAAGCTTAGAGGATAAAACGCAATTAAATAAATTTATCTTAGATGATAAACAAGCAAAAATGAGTTTACCAAATAATAAAAAATTATCATTGACAGAAAAACCGCAAGAAAAAAATTAAAATTTGAAGAAAAAAAGAACTGATTTTAAATAATCAGTTCTTTTTGCTTTTAATAAATTTTTAAGCGAGTGGAAATATCTTCAATATATTTTTTATTTGGTTGAGCTTCAATGCTACCAAATGGCATTTGTGCTGTTAATTTCCATGTATCAGGAATAGAGAATAATTCTTTGATTTTATCATCAATCAAAGGATTATAATGTTGAAGGTTAGCTCCGATATTTGCTTGGCTTAATGCTGTCCAGATATTATTTTGGAGCATACCATTTGCTTGATTTGACCATGTGGAGAAATTTTCAGCATACATAGCATAAGTTTCTTTTAATTCATTGATGATTTCAGTGTCTTCAAAAAATAAGATAGTGCCAACGCCAGCTTTGAATTTATTGATTTTATTTTGAGCCACAGCGAAAGTTTCTTCTTTTTTAGCTAATTTTTCTTTTAAAATATCTGTAGTGATTTGCCAAATCTGTTGATGTTTTTCACCAAAGGCGATGATAACATTTGTTGTAGGATAGTTAAAAGCAGATGGGCTATATTTTAGGCAATCAGAGATAATAGAAGTTATTTCTTCATTAGATAAATTAACATTAGTGCCTAAATTATAGATACTGCGACGATTTTTTAAGGCTTGTAAAAATTCCATGATAAATACCTCGATTATATATCTTTAGATAAAAATAGACGCAGTTATTACTGCGTCTAAAGATTATTTTATTCTTCGTCCATTTCGTAGTTGGAATAAACGTTTTGAACATCATCATGTTCTTCAAGCATATCGATAAGAGTTTGCATTTTTTCAGCGTCTTTACCTTCAACTTTAACAGTAGTATCAGGAATCATAGTGATTTCGGATTCAACTGTTTCAATGTTGTTTTCTTCTAATGCTTGAGAGATTGCATCGAAATCCTCAGGAGCAGCAGTGATTTCAAAAGAATCATCTTCTGCTTTGAAGTCTTCAGCACCAGCATCAAGAGCAATCATCATAAGGCTTTCTTCATCATCGAAAGCTTCTTTGTCTACAACAAAGATTGCTTTTTTGTGGAACATCCAGCCTACGCAACCAGTTTCGCCGAGGTTTCCGCCGTATTTGGAGAATAAATGACGAATATCAGCAGCTGTACGATTGCGGTTATCTGTCATAACTTCGAGCATAACAGCAGAACCTGCTGGACCGTAACCTTCATAAATTAATTCTTCGTAATTGCTACCATCAGAAGCACCTAAGCCTTTTTGAATAGCACGATTGATATTATCTTTAGGAATATTGTTAGATTTAGCTTTGCTTAAAGCTAATTTAAGACGCATATTACCAGTAGGGTCAGCACCACCCATACGAACAGCAATAGTGATTTCACGACCAATTTTTGTAGTCATTTTTGCACGAATGGCATCATTTGCACCTTTTTTTCGTTTAATATTGGCCCATTTAGAATGTCCTGACATCTTTTAAACGCACTCCTTAATAAATTAAACTATAAATTATCTAATATGTACTAGATAAGTAAAGAAAATTTTAAGATTTAGATAAAATTTTGTAAGAAAATATCTTTTTAGAGTATACCATAAAAAAACGAGTATTTGCAAATCATTTAAAAGGTTCATTTCTTTATTGATTGAGAAATAAATTAAATATAGTAATTATAGTCTACTGATAAAGATAAAAAGCTAGAATATATCAATATTATTATGGAATATATTCTAGCTTTTTGTTTATAGTTTTATGATTTTTATCCTTTGATTAGACGATAGAATTTCTTTTTACCTTTGCGAACGATCATATCGCCATTTGCAAGGTCTTCTGCTGTTAATACTTTTTCTACGTCAGTCCATTTGTCATCGCCAATAGATACACCGTTTTGAGCGATTAAACGACGACCAGCACCTTTGGATTCAAATACTTTATTATCTACTAAGATATCAAGTAATTTTTTGCCAAAGTCTGCTTCTGTGATAGTGATAGTTGGAGCATTGTCCATATTACCTTTACCACTGAAAAGTGCTTGAGCCGCTTCTTGAGCTTTTTTAGCTTCTTCTTCGCCATGAACGAGTTTTGTAACTTCATAAGCGAGAACTTGTTTTGCTTCGTTGATTTTTTGGTCTTTGTAGCTACCGAGGCGACGAACTTCGTCCATTGGTAAGAATGTGAGAAGAGCAAGACATTTTTCTACATCGCTGTCAGCAACATTTCTCCAGTATTGATAGAAGTCGTATGGAGAAGTTTTTTCAGGGTCGAGCCAAAGAGCGCCTTTTGCTGTTTTACCCATTTTTTTACCTTCACTGTTAGTGAGAAGGTTGAATGTCATACCATAAGAAGGTTTTGCTTCTTTACGACGAATGAGTTCAACACCAGCAATGATGTTAGACCATTGGTCATCGCCACCTAATTCAAGTACGCAACCATAACGACGATTTAATTCCATGAAGTCATAAGCCTGCATGATCATGTAGTTGAATTCAAGGAATGTTAATCCACGTTCTAAACGTTGTTTGTAACATTCAGCAGTAAGCATGCGATTAACAGAGAAATGTGGACCAACATCGCGAAGTAATTCAATGTAATTTAATTTGCGAAGCCAATCGCCATTGTTGATCATTAAAGCTTTACCATCAGAGAAATCGATAAAGCGTTCCATTTGTTTTTTGAAGCAATTACAATTATGTTCAATATCTTCATCAGTTAACATTTTACGCATATCTGTACGACCAGAAGGGTCACCTACAGTACCAGTACCGCCACCAACTAAGCAGATAGGGCGATGACCTGCTTTTTGCATATGAGACATAGCCATTAAAGCTAAGAAATGACCAACATGAAGGCTGTCTGCTGTTGGGTCAAATCCCATATAAAATGTAACTTGCTCAGTTTCTAAAGCTTTTTTTAATTCTTCTTCGTGTGTTACTTGAGCTAAGTAACCACGTTCTTTAAGTGTATCAAATACGCTCACAAAAAGTCCTCCTAAATTTTGTATGATTATCTATTAATTTAACCCTTTGCCTTGTTGAATACTTGGTTCAGGTAAATTTTGCCTTGGAGCTGGAAGAGATGGTTGCTCGATATTTTCTTCAATTGGTTCATTTTCATCAATTGGCTGTTGAGCATCATTTGGATTTGTCTGTTCATTATGAACAGGTTTTTGTTTATCAGGTGCTTCTTTTGATGGTTTTTCTTTTTCATGAGAAACATCTTTAGCTGTAGTTTTAGCATTGCTTTCTACATTTTGAACTGGATTATCAATGGAAGTATCTGAACCATCAAAGTTTTTAGCTGGTATAGATGCAAGTGCTGTTTTCATGAAGTTTTGCCAAATTTTCGCAGGTGTAGTACCACCAGTAATACCAGGCATAACATCATTATCATCACAGCCCATCCATACTACTGTTACTAAATCAGGTGTATAACCTGCAAACCAAGCATCTTGGTAATTATCGGTAGTTCCTGTTTTACCAGCAGCAGGTCTGTTGATATTAGCAGCTTTACCTGTGCCTTTAGTGATAACATCTTCAAGCATATCTGTTAATAAAGTAGCTGTACGTTCAGATAAAACTTGTTTAGTTTCTGGTGTATGTTCATAAATAGTTTTGCCTTTGCGGTCAACGACTTTAACTATAGCAGTTGGTTTTGTATAAACACCATGATTAGCAAAAGCACTATAAGCACCAGCCATATCAAGAACAGTTACCCCATTTGTGAGACCACCGATGGAAGCAGCTAAGTTTTTATCATTTGCATCTTTAGAATTTAATTCTAATGTGGATATACCTAAATTTTGAGCTGTTAATAAAACTTTATCGATAGATAATTTTTCTGCTAAACGAATAGTAGGTATATTTAAAGAATTAATAGCTGTTTGACGCATGGAGACTGTACCTCTAAATGTACGGTCATAGTTTTGAGGTTGCCAATCACCTAATTTGAAAGGTTTATCCTCAATAGTAGTATCTGGTGTCATTTTATTTTCTAAAGCAGTAGCAAAAGTAAATGGTTTAAATGCTGAACCAGGTTGACGTACAGCAAGTACAGCACGATTGAATTGGTCAGTACCACGACCACCAACCATAGCTTTGATATATCCTGTTTTAGGGTCGATAGCTACGAGTGCGCCTTGTGGTTGAGTAAGACCATTAGCATCATTGTAATAAGTTGGTAATAAACTATTTACAGATTGTTCAGCAGCTTTTTGCATGTTCATGTCAATGGAAACATAAATTTTTAAGCCTTCTTTATATACTGCATCAGCACCGAATTTATCAATCATTTCTTGAGTTACATAATCAATAAAATATGAAGCAGTATTATCATTTTCTTGTTCTTTAGGATTTACAAGTCGTAAATTTTCAGCTTTTGTTTTAGCTGCTGTAGTAGAATCAATATAGCCATATTTTACCATTTGGTCTAAAACTTCTGCTTTACGTTCATTAGCAGCACCTAAATTATTAAGTGGTGAATAATAATTTGGACTACGAGGTATACCAGCGAGCATTGCACATTCTGATAAATCTAATTGGCTTACATCTTTGCCAAAATATGTCTGTGCAGCAGCTTGAACACCATAAGCACCTCTACCAAAATAAATTTGGTTGAGATACATTTCTAAAATTTCTTCTTTAGTATATTGTCTTTCTAAGCGAAGAGCAATGAAAAATTCTTGAATTTTTCGTTTGAATGTACGGTCCTGTGATAAAAAGGCATTTTTGGCTAATTGTTGAGTGATAGTACTACCACCTTCAGCCACTTCACCGCTTGTTAAATTAGAATAAATCGCACGGAAAATACCTCTAGGGTCAATACCGTTATGTTCATAAAAGCGATTATCTTCAACAGCGATAAAGGCATTTTGTAGATTAGCAGGGATTTTATCTAAAGTCACTAATGTACGATTTTCAGTAGCGTGAATATTAGTGATTAGATTGCCATTCATATCGAGAATTTGAGAAGAAGCAGGTGGGTGAATATCAGATACATCTTTATCACCATCAAGGCCAATAGCAACTAATCCACAACCAACACCTAAAAATACAACTATAAATAGCGTTAAAAGCGCTAAGAAAAATTTTTTGAAGCCAAAAGATTTTTTCTTATTTTTTTTATCAGTTGTATGATTAGAGGTTGGTTTTTTTTCGTTAAAAGGCTGTTTATCCATAGAATACACCTCAAATATTTATAATACTATGTTTAGTTTTGGTAAAAATATAGTAATTATTTGCGTTATTTTAATTTTACAGCGGTTACCCCACTACCGCCTTCGTCCATATCACCAAGAGTATAGCTTAAAACATTGCGATGATTTTTGAGATATTCTTGAATACCTTTGCGCAGAGCTCCTGTACCTTTACCATGAATGATTAATACTCTTGATAAACCAGAAATTACAGCATCATCAAGATATTTGCTAACAACTTCAATAGCTTCATCAACCATTAAGCCTCTGATATCTACTTCTGTACTAATTTGGCTGACTTTAGCTAGCATATTGAAGCCACCAGCTTTTTTAGATGGTGCAGTTTCTTTTACTTTAACAGCATGAGAAACGAAAGAGCAATCTTTAGCTTTAACATTCATTTTTAAACTGCCTAATTGAACAGTTAATTCTTTACCACTGATATCAGTGATAGTTCCTTTTTGGCGAAGTTTATTTACATATACGATATCACCAACAGCAATAGTTTTGATATCGACAGCTTCACCTGGTTTATTTGGATCATCATTTTGTTGACTTACTTTATCCAAACGACCACGTAATTTATGACGAGCAGCATCTATTGTTTCCTGACGTTTTTTCATTCCTTGGTCGTTGAATTGAGCTTTCAATTCTTTGATGATTTCTTCAGATTCGCGACGAGTACGACGAAGTAAACTAGCACATTGTTCTTTAGTTTTACGAAGTGTTTGCTCTTTTTTCTTAGCCATTTCTTGCTTCATATCGGTAAGTTGTTTTTCTAATTTTTCAATTCGTTGTTGACGTTCAGCAATATCAGCATTTTTTTGTTCATACATCAATTTTTCATTTTCTAGTGTATTTAATACATTTTCAAATTGAGCATGGTCTGCTTTAATGAGTTGTTGTGCACGTAAAATCAAAGTATCTGATAAACCTAATCTTTTACTTATCGCAAAAGCATTACTAGCCCCTGGTGTACCTATCAATAAACGATAAGTAGGGCGAAGGGATTTGATGTCAAATTCCACACAAGCATTTTCAATGCCTTCTTTAGAATAAGCAAAAGTTTTTAACTCGTTATAGTGAGTAGTAGCTACAGTACAAGCGCCAATTTCCATCAATCTTTCTAAAATTGACATGGCAAGAGCAGCACCTTCTTCTGGGTCAGTACCAGAACCAACTTCATCTAATAAGAGCAAGTCATCATGTTCAATATTGTTTAAGATATTTACGATATTGCGCATATGAGCGGAAAATGTACTGAGGCTCTGTTCAATGCTTTGCTCATCACCGATATCAGCATAGACATTTTGGAAAATGGAAATTTTGGAACCAGATTGAACAGGGATAAAAAGACCGGATTGAGTCATTAAAACTAATAAGCCTAAAGTTTTCATGCTCACTGTTTTACCGCCTGTGTTTGGCCCTGTAATCAATAAAGTGCGATATCCTTCGCCAAGTCTGATATCAATAGGAACGACGTTATCTTTATTGAGTAATGGGTGGCGAGCTTTAGCTAAATTGACAATACCTTCATCATTGATTTCTGGCATAGTAGCACGCATTTTACGAGCTAATTTTGCCTTAGCAAAAGCAAAA
>OGYX01002774.1_pt1 | contig 10878 bp, 9 predicted proteins | sample 1576601 | NCBI WGS metagenome assembly OGYX01 (sample SAMEA3541561, study PRJEB24748) | human gut metagenome | biome: human gut; feature: human-associated habitat; material: faeces | place: China | collected 2012 | reverse complement strand
ATTAGCACTCTCCATTTCTCATCATTTTTTGACCACAAATTTACGACATTTACGATAAATCTGACACTGCTTTACAATACCAGACAAAATGACTGATGCCTGACCATTCCATTATAAATTACTTTCCTGTTTATTTAATTTTTTTCTGATACAGTCTCCGATACTGGTAATACACAATAATGTCACAACAAGAAAAACACCGGGAATCAGGATAATCCACCAGGCACCTGTAAGCAGTGCTTTTTCTGACAGCGACAGCATACTTCCCCATGAAATAACTTCCAGCGGAAGTCCTATCCCGATGAAACTTAATGTTGACTCTTCCACAATAGCACTTCGGATATTCATGACAACCATAAACATGATGGAAGATAAAAAATTGGGTGCAAGATGTTTATAAAGAATATAAAAAAATCCTCCCCCCATGCACCTGGCCGCAATTACATATTCATTGTTTCGCAGCTGCCGCACTTCTGTTCTGATAATTTTGGCTATACTCATCCAACTCGTAATCCCTATCACAAAAGACAGACTGAATACATTTGCCTTTCCAAGAATGGCCTGCAGAAAAATAACCGTCAGAAGATTCGGAATGCTCAGCAGGATCTCTGTTGCCCTCATGAGCAGCATATCCAGCCAATCCGGTGCCATGCCGCTTACCGTACCAAATACGATTGCAATACCGGTAGATATCACAGTTGCTGCAATTCCGATAAACAGAGACTGTCGTCCGCCGTACCAGATCATGGAAAAAATATCACGCCCCATAGTATCTGTTCCAAACAAAAATTCTTTACATGGAGCAATTGTATAATTTTTCAGATCCATGTAAGACGGATCTTTTGTCATGATTCGATTGCAGAACAGACAGCCACCCACGATCAGTATCAGAATGATGACAGACAACCATGGAATCGTATCATACCATCTGTTTTCTTTTTCCGGTACCTGCTGTTCTGCAAGCTCTGGTTTTACTCCAACAATTTCAAACAGGTCACTCATAGTTATCCACCTCCTGCATTTCCGACTGCCTGCTGATACGCATTCTCGGATCGATCCTCTCATTAAGAATCTGTGCAGCCATATTGCAGGCAATGATTATGATCCCTGACATCAGACTGATGATCATCAGTAAATTATAGTCTTTATAACGGGCACTTTCATATGCCAGTGTCCCTATTCCGGGATAAGAAAAAACAGTCTCTGCCACATAAGTTCCTCCCATGATATGCGTTACCGAAATCGCCATAATACTCAGATATGATGGCATGATATTTCTCATACAATGTACCAGCATAATACGGGATTTTTTTATTCCTTTTGCTTTTGCCAGCAGCACATAATCTGCACGGATTTCATCCAGCATTTTATTCCGGACCATGTAGCCATAATACCAGAGATGTTCTGTCACGATCACAGTCAAAGGCAGGATCATATGTAAGATTCGGTCGGAAATGTTTTTTTCCTGCCCGACTGCATATGCCCCGGAACTTGGCAGCCATCGCAGCGAAACAGAAAATACAAGAATCAGCACCAGTGCCAGCCAGAATTCCGGGACACAGCTTATGATCGTCCCTGCTTTACAGATGATTTTATCCAGCCATCCGCCTTCTTTCCATGCACATATGACTCCCAGCAGCAATGCACCTGCAAATATAATCAAAAAGCCAGTACCGCCAAGAAGCAGGGTATTGCCAAGTCTGCTTTTCAGCACATCCAGTACATCCATCTTATATTTATAAGAACATCCGAAATTTCCATGAAAGACCTGATGAATCCACCTGCTATACTGTACAGAAATTTTATCATTCAGACCAAGTTTTTCTTCTGCCCACTCTCTTTCTTCAGGACTCATCTTTTCCACTCGTTCTCCGTAGTAAGAAAACAGTGGATCTCCCGGTGCAAGTCTGGAAACATAAAATGTCACAAGAGAGAGCAGTCCTACACTGATCATAAAAATCACCAGTTTTTTTCCATAATACAGCATTCGTTCGCCTCTCATAACACTTCACCTTTCTGTCTTTCTATTCGTGGATCCGGTATTGGGACTGCCGCTAACAGTGCTTTGGTATATTCATGTTCCGGATGGGCGAAAATATCTTTTGTTCTCCCTTCCTCCACCAGTTTCCCGTGATACATAACACCTGTCCTGTCACACAGAAACTCCACCATTGAAAGATCATGAGCAATAAAAAGAAATGAAAAACCCTGTTCTTTCTGTAATTTCCGAAACAGATTTACCATCTGTGCCTGAATTGACACATCAAGCGATGCAATCGGTTCATCTGCCACGATCAGCTCCGGTTTTGTGGAGAGTGCCCGTGCAATCGCTACTCTCTGCCGCTGTCCACCGGATAATTCACAGGGATATTTTTCCATATAACTGCGATCCAGTCCAACAAGCTCTAACTGTTTTTCTATCTCTTTTTTACCTGGCCTGCCCTTTCCTGAATAAATACGCAGCGGTTCTGCTACAATATCCTCGATTTTCATTCTCGGATTCAGACTGGATGCGGAATCCTGAAAAATCATTTGCCGTGTCATCTGCAGCATTTTCCGATTTTTTCGAAACTCTTTGTTTTTACAGATTGGGATCCCTTTGTAAAATATTTCTCCTTCAGAAGGTTTATATATATTCATAATACAGCGTGCCACTGTAGATTTTCCAGATCCAGATTCCCCTACCAGTCCGTAAATTTCCCCTTTTTTTATTTGAAAAGATACATCATCTATCGCTTTTACTGTCATTTTTCTCTTCAGGTGAAACATATGCGAAAGATGCTGCACATCCAGTAAACTGTTATTTTCCATATCTTCCTTCTCCAATCGGAGCCTTTACTTTCGGGGCTCGTTCATCCAGCAGCCAGGTAGCTGCATAGTGTGTGTCCGTAACCTGGAACACAGGGGGGTCTTTTTCATAATCTATCCTCATCGCATACGCATTTCTCTCTGCAAATGCATCACCTTTTGGCGGATGGATCAGGGTTGGAGGCATTCCCGGTAATGTCGGAAGCCATTCTTTCCCCCTGGACAAAATCGGAAGAGACTGCAGCAGCCCCCATGTATACGGATGCCTTGGATCATAAAAAATCTCTTCCGCCGTTCCGATTTCCACAATTTTTCCTGCATACATAACCGCTACACGATCTGCCACCCCTGCTACAACCCCAAGATCATGGCTGATAAAAACGGTTGCCATCCCGAGTTTTTTCTGGATTCTCCGAAAAACATCAAGAATCTGAGCCTGAATCGTCACATCCAGTGCCGTGGTCGGCTCATCCGCAAACAGAATTTTGGGATTGCCTGCAAGTGCGATTGCCATAACTGCCCTCTGGCGCATTCCACCTGAAAATTCATGTGGATACTGCGAAATTCTCACTTCCGGCTCATCAATTTCCACCAGCTGCATCAACTCAAGAACTTTCTCTTTCACCTGTTTTTTGGGCATTTTTTTATTATGGATCCGCACAGCTTCTCCAATCTGTTTCCCGATGGTCATTGTCGGATTGAGGGATGTCATCGGATCCTGAAATATCATGGAAAAAAGCTCTCCCCGTAGCCGTGACATATTTCTCTGCGTATAATCCGTGATATCTATGCCATCTGCCAGGATCTTCCCGGATTTAATTTTTGCCGTCTTCGGAAGCAATTTCATAATGCTTTTACATAATGCACTTTTCCCACATCCGGATTCTCCTACTATAGCCAGGACTTCCCCTTCCTCTACGGTCAGGCTGACATCTCGAACTGCCTCCACTTCACCGGATTTTGTAAAAAAACTTACCGATAAATGCTCTGTCTTCAGTAACTCTCTCATAATGAACCTCTTATAACTGCATAAAGAGACTGTTCCCAGTCTCTTTGCAGCTCTCTTTTATTCTTGTACTATTTCCCAATCCTGAATATTCCAGAAGATACCTACTCCATGATGTCCAAGAACCGTATTTTCAGAGATTCCCTGTATATCTGAATCTGCCACATAATTAGCATCAATATAGCAGATAAATGCATATGGCGGATCCTGCAGCAGCTCTTCCTGGAAAAGATCATAATATTTTGCACGGGTTTCCTGATCTTCATACTGTCTTGCCAGAGTCAGATATTCATCCACTTTCTCATTAGAGTAGGAAGAATAATTTGCACCCTTATCTGTGCCAAAAACTTTATAGGTATGATCGTCTGCATCAAACGGGCTTCCCCAGCCGATCAGACATGCCATCTGTCCGCCCCAGTCAATCTGTGCCGGAATATCTACCGTACAGTTAATGCCTATTTCCTGTAACTGCTGAGCTGCTGCTTGTGCGATATCAATTCGGTCCTGCTCTCCGGACATAACGCTGAGGACGAAACCGATTTCTTCCCCGTTTCTTTCATAAAAGCCATTTTTTCCCATCTTGCATCCTGCATCTTCAAGGATCTTTCTGGCTTTTTCCGGATTATAATCATAATGCTCTGCCTTTTCATTGTTATATATATTTCTCTGTAACGGACCATAAGCCGGCATTCCCTGTCCAAGAAGTACTGCATCTATAATTGCCTGGCGGTCAATTGCATAACAGATTGCCGGAATAAGATCTTTGTTTTCCTTCCAGTAATCATTTGCAAAATTAAACATAATACCACGATAATCAGAAGTAGTCATATCGTAACAGCTGTATCCATCCATATTTTTGAAATTCTCTGCATTTTTCGGATCCAGCAAAGCCATATCAATCTCACCGGACTGCAGCTGGACTGCCTGTGTATTATCGTCCTCTACAATTTTAAAAATCACCTTATCGATTTTTGGACTGCCAAGATAGTAATCTTCATTTTTTGTCATTACAATAGACTGCCCTGCATCCCAGCTTTCCAGTTTATAAGGACCTGTACCTACAGGATGCCGGAAAAAGTCTGATTCCTGCATATCTTCCCCTTCCAGAAGATGCTTTGGCAAAATCGCTATCGTCATATATTCCAGAAATGCCACATTTGGTTCTGCCAGTTTAAAGGCAATCGTCTGGTCATCCATTACTTTTATTTCCTGAACATCTTCATAGTTTGGTGCATTTTCTGATCCATTCTCCGGATCCATAATAGCCTCGATGGTAAATTTTACATCATCTGCAGTAAAAGCTTCCCCGTCATGCCATTTGATCCCGTCACGGATATGGAACGTATAAGTATAGCTGTCCTCATCATATTCCCATTTTTCTGCAAGACCCGGAATCACCTGGTCATCTGCATCATGAGCAGTCAGACCGCTAAATAACAGCACATTAATCTCACAGTGTTCATCCATCGCCGGATTGATTCTTGTGTAATCACCAGATCCATATACCAGCGTTGATTCTTCGGCTTTTTCTGTATTTTCTGATTCCTTCGTTGTTTCCTCCTGTTTTGCCGTCTCTTCTGCAGTACTTCCTGTTTTAGATGTATCCCCACAGGCTGTCAGAGACATTGCCATGGCCGCTGCAAGCAGCAATGCAATCACTTTCTTTTTCATCTATTTCCCCTTTCCGCTGTTCTGCTTCCTTTTGTTTTGAAAAGAGCCGCCGCTTTTGATTCAAGTCGAACGGACTGCTCTTTTTCGCAGTGCATTTATCATAATCTGTTTCTTTCTTCCCCACAAGCCCCCCGTCTGGTTATCTTTTTCCTTTCTTTTTGTACGATATTTCTGTACTTTTTCCCACTTTTTTCACTTTCGCATCCTTATCCGGGGGATAGACAGGCATCCACCGGACTTTTTCCGGCTTTGTTAACGCTTTGCTGAAATAACAAAACGAGACTCCTTTTGAAGTCTCGCTTTGTTATGCAATATAAACCTTTTGGTTATATCGATATAAATCAGATCCTGCACACGATATGCTGTTCCATCTGATGCGGAAGTGCTATTCCCAGTTCATACGGCCGTATCGGGTAGTCATACGGCAAATTTCTTTTTGGAGCTTTTTGGTCAGCTGCGTCTTTTTCAGACGCCATCTCCAGTTCTCACCAACCGTAGAAGGTTTGTTGATGCGGGCGGAATTGTCCAATCCCAGCCAGTCCTGCATCGGAATGATGCAGGTGGCAGCCGCACTTCGCAGAACCAGTGCGATCATGCTCTTATAGAGCTGTTCTTCCGGGGTGGCATAGTCGTACAGATAATCACGCACCATAGCACGTTCGGCAGCCGTGATGGTCTGATACCATGACACCAGTGTTTCATTGTCATGCGTTCCGGTGTAGGCCACACTGTTCACGGAATAGTTATGCGGCAGATAATCGCTGGCACTGCCGGTATCACGGGAATCAAAAGCAAATTCCAGTACCTTCATTCCCGGGAATCCACTGTCACGCACCAGCTTACGCACGGTGTCGCTCATATAGCCAAGGTCTTCCGCAATGATTTCCCGTTTGCCCAATGCCTGTTCCACCGCACGGAACAGTTCAATGCCCGGTCCTTTTTCCCAGTGTCCTGATGCAGCTGTTTCACTGCCATAAGGGATTGAAAAATACTCATCAAACCCACGGAAGTGATCGATACGTACCACATCATACAGTTCGAAGCAGTACCACAGGCGAGTGATCCACCACTGATAACCGGTATTGCGGTGCACTTCCCAGCGATAGAGCGGATTACCCCAGAGCTGACCGGTTGCTGAAAATCCATCTGGCGGAACACCTGCCACTGCAGTTGGAATGTTCTCCTCATCCAGCTGAAACAGACCAGGATTTGCCCATGCGTCCGCAGAATCCAATGCTACATAGATCGGAATATCTCCAATGATCTGTATTCCTTTGCTGTTTGCATAAGTTTTCAGTTTGCTCCATTGTTCATCAAACTTGAACTGGAGATATTTATAATACTCCACTTCATAATACAGTTCCCGGCGATAGTAATCCATCGCATTCTGCCACCGCAGACGGATATCTTCCGCCCACTCGATCCATGGTCTGCCTTCAAAACGATCCTTCACTGCCATGAACAGTGCAAAATCATCCAGCCACCACTGATTTTTCTCGCAGAATCTCAGAAACGCTTCGTTGTGGCCGATATCACTGCGGGAATATGCCAGCCGCAGCAGACGGTTTCTTTCTATATAAAGACAACTGTAATCAATGTCATCTGCCTTACGTCCAAAATTTGCCTTTTTGCACTCGGCAGTTGTCAGCACACCCTCTTTTACCAGTTCATCCAGACTGATAAAATACGGATTTCCTGCAAAAGCAGAAAAGCTCTGATAAGGACTGTCGCCGTAACTGGTCACACCCAGCGGCAAAATCTGCCAGTATGTTTGCCCGGCTTCTTTGAGCCAGTCCACAAAATCATACGCTTCCTGTGAAAAACAGCCGATACCGTAGGGGGACGGCAGACTGCTGATTGGCAGCAAAATACCTGCACTTCTCTTCATCTTTTTTACCTTCCTTTATAATTCGATCAGAATACCTGCATGGTCAGACACCTGTGGTTCCTGTGTTCCGCGAAATACAACTCGGCTGCTCTTTACCGGAATAACTTTTGAGCACCAGATCTGATCGATACGCTTTTTCTCTGCTGCATCCGGAGTATCTCTCCAGCCGTCAATGGCCTGCACCACCGTATAACCATCATCCTTATGCTGTGCCAGACAGTAGGTATCCTGCCAGCCGTCCCGGGCGATCAGATCATAACCTTCTCCCCGAACCGCTGCTTCACTGTTGAAATCACCCAGCAGAAATGCCATCTGTTTTCCGGATGCTGCATGGGACATCTTTTCCCACTGATCGAGAAAAGGCTCTTCTTCATCCTTCCACCAGCCCATGTGTACCGCATAGTACCAGACATCTCCTGCACAGATACCAAGTGCACGACGCGTTTTCCAGTAATGATAATCGTCTGTCCTGCTCAGCAGCAGATTTTCTGTTGCAGTGATTGGCATACGACTGAAAATTGCCATACCTTCATCATACTTGTCGTAGCCGATTTTTGCCGGAAGCCAGCTCCAGTAATAATGTACGCCCTCTTCCTTTAGCATCTGTGCAACAGCTGCCGCATGGTTGTCCTCTTTCAGCAATATCCCGTTACCGGAACATGGACAATAATCTGCCAGAGGGATGGGCATCGCCGGAGCAGATGCCGTCTGGTTCACTTCCTGCAAAGCGAAAACATCCGGTTGCTCCTTTGCGATAAAATCTACAAAAAATTTTCTTTTCGCCTCATAGTCCGGCTCGACGAGGCTGTGTGTATTCAATGTTAATAATCTCATAATTTTTATAAAATATCATTAATATCAGATTTCAGAACGTCTGCCTTTGGACCATACACTGCCTGGATGCCATCTCCTTTGATCAGCAGACTCAGTGCACCTTCTGCCTTCCATGCCGGAAGATCGGCGACCTTTGTCGGGTCTTTCACCGTGACACGTAAACGGGTCATACATGCATCTACCAGTACAATGTTTTCGCGGCCGCCCAGCAGAGCAATGATACGCTCTGCCTGACTGTTTCCGTTTCCGGCAGAAGCACCTGTATTCTCTGCGGTATTCTCATCGGCATTGTCATCGGTATAGTTGCCCAGACGACCCGGAGTTGCCAGTTTGAACTTACCGATCATAAAATATGCTACAAAGTAACCGATTGCAAAAAATACTATCACACAGATTACAAAGTTGATAATATCGCCGCCCAGACCGGCCTGAAGCGACATCGGAATTCGGGTGATGAATTCCAGATTGCCGAAGGAATGTAAACGCAGGTGTATGATTCCTGCCATTGCAAAAGCACATCCCTGAAGAATCGCATAAACTACGTACAGCGGCATTGCACAGAACATAAACATGAATTCCAGAGGCTCGGTAACACCGGTAAGGAACACAGCCAGTACTGTGGAAATGAACATGGATTTATACTTTGCACGCTTGTCAGCATCGACACGGCGGTACATAGCCAGTGCAATACCCAGCAGCAAACCGGTAGCACCGATCATCTGACCTACCTTGAATCGGGCTGGAGTGACCGTAGTCAGCAGATTATTGTAAGCAGCCATATCGCCTGATTTTTTAAAGTTGATAAGGTCATTTGCCCATGCCAGCCACAGTGGATCCTGACCAAACACCTGGCTGCCTGCGTTGACACCGGTAGCGATGGTGTAAGTACCTCCGAAAGAGGTGTAGTTCATAGGAATCGTCAACATATGGTGCAGACCGAAAGGCAGCAGCAGTCGCTCGAGTGTACCATAGACGAATGGAGCCAGTACCGGAGAAGTTGCAGAGGAATTGGCGATCCAGATACCAAAACTGTTGATACCGGTCTGGACTAAAGGCCAGAACAATGCCAGCACCAGAGAAATAACCACGGAGTAAACAATAACCATCATAGGTACGAAACGTTTTCCGTTAAAGAATGCCAGTGCATCCGGCAGCTTACGGAAATTATAGTACTTATTGTATGCCACACCGCCCACAAAACCGGCGATGATGCCCACGAATACGCCCATATTCAGAGCCGGGGCACCGAGTACGGAAGTGAAGTAACCATTGACAGCAATCTCCTGTCCGAACAGCGTATGGGTCACAGCACTGGAATCTGCCAGCATGGCACTGGTAACACCAAAAATATTACCGGTGATGACGTTGATAAGAGCAAATGCCAGCACTGCTGCAAATGCACCGCCGGCACGTTCTTTTGCCCAGCCGCCGCCAATGGCAACTGCAAACAGGATGTGCAGGTTATTGATCACAGCCCAGCCAATGTTCTCCATGGTAGTACCGATGGTCATAACAACTGCCATATCTGCACCTGCCATCTGCACCAGCTTACCAAGGCTGATCATCAGACCGGCCGCCGGCATAACAGCGATGACCTGCATCAGTACTTTGCCCAGCTTCTGCAGGAAATCAAAGTTAATCATACCTTTTTTCTTCGCTTTCTTCTCTGCTTTGGTTTTCCCGGTCGGCTGAGCATCTGTTCTGGCTGCACCGGCCGGCTGCTCTTTTGTATTCAGTGTCAGAAGCGATGTCTTACCTGCTTCAGCAGTTCCGCTTGCACAATGCAGCTCCATATCTTCTGTGCCGCCTGTCAGAACAACAGACGTAATCGTTTTCAGCCCCCGCTCACGAATAAGATCAAGATCTACTTTTGCTACAGGCTGACCTTTTCTGACTTTGTCACCCTCTTTAACCAGAATCTCAAAGCCCTCGCCATTAAGACTGACTGTTTCCAGACCCACATGAACCAGAATTTCCAGCCCGCCATCTGCCACAAAGCCAATGGCATGTTTTGTTCCGGCAATCGTTTCCACCGTACCGTTTACAGGACTACAAAACAACCCGTCAGACGGTTCAATGGCGATGCCTTCACCCAAAACACCGCTTGCAAAGGTTTCATCCGGGACTTTGTTCAGCGGAACAATGTTTCCGCTGAAGGGTGCTGTCACGACGGTTGAATGTTTCATTGCTGTCATGATATTCCTCCTCGTCTTTTTGCATTGTTTCACGCAAGTATTGCACTGTATTTGCGTAACTTTATGCAACTAGAATAATCCCATTACGCAACTTTTACAAGAGTTTTCTAATCCAAAAACAAACTTTCTACTTTTTTCACAATTATTTATAAGGTTTTTTGTGGAAATTGAATATATGAATCGGTTTGTTGCATGCAATGAGCATGCAAACCGCCCCTTATACCAGCGTTGACATTGCATAAAAATAGCTTTACAATAGACACAATGAAAACCAAGGAGGAACAGACTATGGCAGTTACCATTAAAGATGTCGCAGCAGCAGCCGGTGTTTCACCTTCCACGGTGTCACGCACCTGCAAGGACAGCCCTTCCATCAGCCGGGAAACCAAGGAACGGGTACGTCGCATTATGGCACAGCTGGGTCAAGACGATATCCTTGTTCCATGAATTGTAGCGGGTTTTTGACTAATTCTGCA
>OGYX01002760.1_pt1 | contig 10902 bp, 8 predicted proteins | sample 1576601 | NCBI WGS metagenome assembly OGYX01 (sample SAMEA3541561, study PRJEB24748) | human gut metagenome | biome: human gut; feature: human-associated habitat; material: faeces | place: China | collected 2012 | reverse complement strand
ACTTTTGCAAGCAGCTCCTGGCCTTTTTCGCTTGGTCCGGCCAGAAGAATGGAGCGGTAGTAGGTGCTCATTTTATCGGTATTTTCCTCAATCGTGCCGTCATTCCAGTCTTTCGGATTTTCAGAATCCTTGTTGATGGCGTAGCGAAGGGCGGTCAGAAGCACATCACAGTCATCGGAGAACAGCACATAGTTTCCGCCGGAGATGAAGCCGATGTCCGCGCTTCCTGCGCTTAAGGCCTCACCGACGGCGGTGTAGCTGGTGCCAACCGTCATGTCAATGTCAGCTACATCATATCCTTTGGTCAGAAGCTCTTCTTTTAACAGATTCTCTAACGGCTCCGTTGCGGTGGTAATGGTATCCGCGTCAGCGTAAGGGGAAAATGCGATCTTTAAGGAATCCACGGCTTTCGGCTCGGTGGATTCTGTAGATTCAGAAGCTGCGCTCTCAGAGCCGTTTGCGGCAGTTGCCTCTGTGGCAGAAGTTTCAGGAGCGGATGTCTTGGAAGAACATCCGGTGACAAGTCCCAGGCAGAGTGCCAGGGAAAGTGCTGGTACAACAAATTTTTTCATAAAATAATACCTCCAATGGCCCGTTTCGGGCAGAATAAATTTGTGCGCACAGGCGCGATATTCTGCTGAAAGCGTTTCGGATTTGCTTCATCTGCGGGAGAAATTCTGCAAAATGAAAAAGGGCATGCCGCAGCATGCCTGAACGAGACCTTCAGACAGAATGCTGACAGCCCGTATCTGGACAGAGTACGGACAGGGGACGGTCGATCCTTTCTGGGATCCTCTCAGCCCGGAACACGGACTCCCTCGCAATCTGGTTTTCGTCATCGTAATAAATGTTTTTTGTTTCGGTTCATGCAGCGCAAAAACCGTACCGTTCTGATCGTAATGTCAGGGAGCTCCCCCTCACATTGCATTCCGTTAACCGATAAGGATTGTAGCACAGAAAGCAGAAAAAAACAAGGGAAGAACACCCTGGAAAAGCATGCGGACGCGTAACAGAAATGTAAGAAAAGGGTAAGCTTGGTGTTCTTGCGGAGGGGGGAACATTTTATATAATAAAAATAGAAAGAATGGATGTTTAGTCGTGCCAGTGAAAATACGGAACTGTTACGAAAAGAGAAAACAGAGGGTGAAAGCGGAAGGAGGCGGTTTTATGAAACAGACAAAACACATCTGGTGGACATTTTCTCCCTGGGAGGCAGACGCGCTGCGTCAGTATCTGGAACAGTTGGCCCTGGAGGGCTGGTATCCGGAAAGCATTGGCACAATCGGCATGAAATGCCGCCTGGGTGAACCGGAAAAGCGCCGTTATGCGGCGGTGCTGGCACCGAAGACCTCCGTACTGACTGGGGTGGATTCCTGGGACGCCGGAAAATTCCGGGAACGCTGTGAAGCCGCCGGATGGAAGCTTCAGTGCAGTGGTACAAACTGGCAGATTTTTTATACTACGGATGAAACGTTGGAGCTTACAGAGGAAATGAGTGACGCAAACCAGTTTTTGATTCAGAAAGCCCTGGTATTTGGCTGGTCCACCCGTATTTTCTATCCGCTGATCGTGGTGCTGGAGTGCTGGCTGGTGTATCAGTACTTTCAGAATCCGGGAAAGCTGTTTACCGATCCCTGGACGCTGTTTTCCATGATCCTCAGTCTGGTGCTTATCTTTTCTTATGGGATTCCCTCTGTGCATCTGCTTCGCTGGGTACGGGACAGTGCGTGCATGTTAAAAGAAGAAGGTCATCTTCCGGTTATGGATTTAAAGAAACGACTGCGAAGCAAAAAACGACTGGTGATCTTGCTTGGAGTGCTGATTTCTGTGTCACTTGCCATTGCATTTTCCCTTTCCATCCGCATGGTTGTCACCACGGTAACATCCAGCCTGATTATCCTGGGAAGCGCATATCTGGTGCTTTACTGGCTCCGAAAGCATGGAAGCGGCGATTCCCGCGAAAACTGGATCGGTTACCTGGTCGGTGTGACTGTGCTCTGCATGATTCTGGTGCCGCTGGCTGGGGCAGTGATCGATCATCTGTGCGGGAACGAGGAGATAAATGAAAACCGGAAACAGACTGCATTTGCCAGTTATCAGAACAATGATATTCAGGTGGACAGGGCTGGAAATCAGGTGGTTGTGACGGTTTACAAAAGCCGCTTCTCCTGGATTATTCAGAAGACAAGAACGTGCTATCCGAAGAATATGTCCAGATGGTGGGATGTGACGGAGTTGGAAGTGCCGGAAGCGTTAAGCGCACTGCCGGACGGTGTGAGCATTTCCTGGTATCGGTACAACATACGCAAAGAGGATGAAAAAGAAAAAACGGAATCGCAGGAAGTGATAGCAGCAGACAGGAAAACCGTGGAGGAATTGCAGAAGGAACAGAATGCTGTGCCGGAAGCGGAGGAAGCGCCGGAAATTGTACTGGATGAGCTGATCTTAAGTGATAACAACCGCCTGGTCATTCTGGATTACGGCGGAGGAACCGATGCGTCCAGCGTGGAAGAGGCGGTGTATGGATTTCTGGAACCGTTGCTGAAGCAATAGAACCGAAATCAGATGGATAGAGGGCCAGTGCAGGTGTGAAAATCTGTTCTGGCCTTCTGTTATCATGAATCAACATCTGCAGGAATGCAGATAAAATCCAGATTATCCCGTGCACATTGTCCGGGGGAGATACGGCGGCCGGTTTTGGGACAGAAAAGGTCACGGCCGGGCTCCAGAAAGATCAGATCACCCTTCTGGAAGGTTCCGTCAGTGCAGGATTTGGTGACAAGATAAGGCCTGTCCGGCGTCAGAGAGAGACGCTGGATCGTATCTTTCAAAAGTGCTCCTTTTTTCAGCAGTTCATCCCAGGATAATAGTTTTTTATCAGAAGAATTTGGCTTATCCGAAGTGGATTCGTATTTCATTTGGATGATCTCCCTCAATAATTTTATCCTACTTTATCATACTTTATCCCACTTAACAATATCAAATCCGCCTTCATGCTATAGTACAAAAAAGTTTGCGAACACTGTGAACCGTACAAAAGTGAAGGAGGATAACGGCATGAGACCGCTAAAAGGGAAAGTCAGCATCACGCTGGACAGCGACATCATACAGACGATCAAAGATTACGCAGAAGAAGATGACCGCTCATTCAGCCAGTACATCAATATGGTATTGAAGGAATATATAAGCAGGCGAAGCAGGACTGATGAAACATAGTCTTGCGGGTGCCTGCTTTTTATTATACAACGAAAATACGATATGGCAAGACAATATAACAATATTATCTATTTATGGATAATACAGATGAAGACCACTGGAGACAGCTGTTTCCAAGGGTCTTCATCTGTTTCAGGGAGTTTTACATTTGGGAGAGCTTCTCAAGATGTTCGCTATGGTAAGTATCCAGAATATCGTGAATGAGGCGTTGTTCAAGATGGGATGGCTGATGGCTTTTCAGGCGTATTATCTGCAGATACCGATAAAAGTCTTTTTCTGGCAGACACCAGCAGAGTTCCTGGCTGGTAGCACAGGAACGCGAGGCTACGATGGGCATAAGTGTAATACCAAGCTGGTTTTTTACCATTTCCATAATGGAATTTGTATTGTTGATATTGCAGAAAACGTGAAAACCAGGGCAATATTCATTTAAAATCTCAATGGCTACGATACCGTCGGAAGTCTCTTTAGGAGACAGGATAAAGGGTGCTGTTCGAAACCAGGACAGATTGGTTCTGGGAGGAAGCTGGCCTACTGGAACGGCAAAGTCCGGATGGGTTTTTAAAACAGGATGATCCGGTGACAAAAACAGAGCAAAAGGTTCTGGACGGATTAATTCCACATTGCAGTCCGCCAGAGATAAAAGTTTGTCACGGGCTACAATGATAAAATCCAGTTCCAGATGTTTTAGGAGATGCAGCAGAGAGAATGCGCGTCCCTCAGATACAGAAATATCAGCATCTGCATAGAATTCCTTATGTGCGGCAAGTACCTGGGAAAAAATGTGGAAGCCGTAATTGGAAGCCAGTCCAATACGGATTTTTTGCTGGGATTTTAAGGCATGCAGCTGTGCATACAGGCGGTTGCGTACATCCAGCATTTCAGAAGCAGTTTGCACATAGATTTTTCCTTCTGGAGTAATCTGAAGGCGGTTTTTCTTCCGGGTAAACAGGCGTATCCCAAGTTCCGTTTCCAGATTGCTCACAAAAAGACTGAGGGCAGGCTGGGAGATGGAAAGATTTTTTGCAGCTTCAGAAAGGGTTCCCTGCCGAGCTACTTCACAAATGTATTCCAGATCTTTTAGAATCATAAGTCATTGTGCACTTTTTATAAGAAAAGTGAGAAACTTACTAAATTTTATAATCATTAAAAAGATTCTATAGCAAACTATAAGTAAAATCAATAGTATTTATAAAATATATATGTTCGACAAAAACGTATTAGATTATTATAATTGAGAAAAACAGAGAAGAAAAAGCAAATATAAAACATAATTGTTCGAGTAATTGAGAATACTCTGAAAAATATGATGAATAATTAGAAAAACGTATTAAAAATGATTTACAAACATATAAAAGGAGGAAATACTATGAAAAAAAGAAGAGTACTGGCAACATTGATGGCAGCAGCAATGACTTTCAGCCTTGCCGCATGCGGAGGCTCATCCACCTCATCGGATACTACCGCAGCCAGTCAGGCAGCCGCAGAGGCTCCTGCAGCAGAGTCAAAGGCAGATACGCCAAAGGCAGATTCAGCCAGTACAGTGGACTGGTCAACTGTTAATGTATGGGATCTGATCGATCAACAGGATTTGAATTTTAAAATCGGTATTATGAGCAGTTCTGTCAGCCAGGGCGAGGAGAACTACCGCAGTGCGATCCGCTTGCAGGAAAAATACGGGGAAGACAAGGTGATTGTGGATACTTTTCCGGCTAACGCTGTTGCAGAACAGGAGACCACCATTTCCAAGGTAATGGCTATTGCTTCTGACCCGGATGTTAAGGCAATCGTATTTAATCAGGCACAGGACGGTACCATCGCAGCTATCAAGAAGTTAAAAGAAGTACGCGATGATGTTCTGACGGTTGCCTGCAACCCGAATGAGGACTATGATGAGATGGCAACGGTTGCAGATGTGGTTTTATGTAAAGACCAGCTTGGTTTTGCGGATCAGGTTGCCAATCTGGCAGTTTCCATGGGTGCAAAGAATTTTGTTCATTATTCTTTCCCAAGACATATGTCCAACCAGAATATTGCTAAGAGATGTGAGCGTATGAAGGAAATCTGTGAGGAAAACGGCATCAATTTCTTGGAAGTGACAGCTCCGGATCCACAAGGAGATTCCGGCACTGCAGGTACCCAGCAGTTTATTCTGGAAGATGTCCCGCGTCAGATTAAGTCTCTGGGCGAGGATACGGTATTCTTCTCTACCAATACTGCAATGCATGAGCCAATCATTAAATGTGTATTTGAAGGACACGCAATGTACTGTGGACAGTCTGATCCGACTCCGTTCGATGGTTTTCCGGCAGCATTAAACATTGAGGTTCCGGAAGATAAGAAGGGCGACAGCGATTATATGCTGGATGCAATCCAGAAAAAAGTGGATGAAGCAAACGAGAACGGACGTATTTCTACCTGGCCGGTATCTCTGAATATGACTTATGTGCAGGCGGGAACCATGTATGCAATGCTTTACTGCAGCGGTGTAGCTACTGAGACAAAGGGTGAGGGAGCCCTGAACGCACTTCAGGCATGCTATAGAACCTTATCTGGCGAAGGCGCAGAAGTAAATTACTGGACCAACAACGATGGAAAAGAATATGATTATGTATTCCGTGTACTTGGTGGCCAGCATATTTTCAAATAAGAAAAGCAGATCTGGGCGGCGGTCTTTGGGCCACCGCCCAATTTTTACACAGTTAACAGAATAACGGCAGGAGGTGGGATCCGTGGGTGATAATTATATTCTAAAGATGGTCAACATTGAAAAAGAATATTATGGCAACAAAGTCTTAAAGGGAATCAGCTTTGATATCAGGCCCGGAGAGATCATGGCACTGGTTGGAGAAAACGGTGCAGGAAAATCAACATTAATGAATGTGCTTTTTGGCATGGAACAGATTCACCGTACCGGCGGTTTTAAGGGACAGGTGTTTTTTGACGGAAAGGAAGTACATATTGCATCACCAAAGGAAGCAATGGAACTGGGTATTGGCATGGTACATCAGGAATTTATGCTTCTGCCTGGGTTTACTATTACAGAGAATATTAAGCTGAACCGGGAAATCTTAAAGCCGGGACTGCTTTCAAAGGTATTTGGAAAGCGTCTGAGTAATTTAGATCGGTCAGCTATGAAACAGGATGCGAGAACATCCTTAGATAAAATCGGACTGGAAGTGTCAGAGGAACAGACGGTGGCTGGGCTGCCGGTTGGGTATATGCAGTTCGTGGAAATTGCGCGTGAAATAGACAAAACCAATATGAAACTGATTGTATTCGATGAGCCAACAGCGGTGTTGACTGAGATTGAAGCCCAGCGTCTGCTAGACACTATGAAAAAGATTGCTTCCGAGGGTGTGGCTGTTATTTTTATCAGCCACAAGCTAGATGAAATCATTCAGGTATCTGACCGGATCATGGTCATGCGGGATGGGGAACAGGTCTGCACGGTGGAGAAAAAAGATACCGATGCGATTCGTTTGGCTGAGTTGATGGTAGGACGCGGCATTGATGCCGGTTCCATTGCAGAAAAACGGGATCTGGATGACCGAGAAATCATCATGTCGATCCGGAACCTGGAAGTAGATATGCCTGGTGAGGCAGTGAAGGGCTTGGATTTGGATATCCGCAAAGGAGAAATCATTGGCCTTGGCGGTCTGGCCGGGCAGGGAAAGATCGGCGTTTCCAATGGTATTTTGGGACTCTACCCGTCAGATGGCAGCATTAGTTACGAAGGGCAGCAGCTCCCAATGAATAATCCGCTGGCGGTCTTAAAGCGGAAGATTGCTTTTGTGTCAGAAGACAGAAGAAATGTTGGTTTAATCTTAAGCGAATCCATTGAAGAAAACATTGCCATCGGGGCACTCCGCGTGAACGGAAAGTTTCTGAAAAAATACGGACCAGTTACCCAGATTGATAAAAAGGCGGTCAAAGACAATTCCGACCGGATGATCGAGGATTTCAAGATCAAATGTGTCAGCGGTAAACAGCATGTTTCTGATTTAAGCGGCGGCAACCAGCAAAAAGTCTGTATGGCCCGGGCGCTGACTATGGAGCCGGATCTGTTATTTGTATCAGAGCCGACCCGCGGTATCGATATTGGCGCAAAGCAACTGCTTTTGGATCATCTGGTAAAACTGAATCGAGAGAAGGGCGTTACCATTGTCATGACATCCAGCGAATTAAAAGAGCTTCGCTCGGTCTGTGACCGGATAGCCATTGTAACCGGCGGAAAACTGGAGGGAATCCTCTATCCGGATTCCTCAGATGCAGAATTTGGCCTGATGATGTCAGGAACCAGGGTGGATGCTTCTTCGGGGAAGGAGGAGACAAAATGAATGTACGTATGAAGAAAATTGTTAATACGCTGGGAATTCCCCGTTTGATTATCATAGGCTTGCTGATTGTGATTTTGATAGCAATGCCGATTCTGGGCTTACAGATTGAAATGCTTTATACCCAGGCATTCGGACGGATTGGAATGTATATGGTACTGGTATTGGCCATGGTACCCGCTATCGAGTCCGGCATTAAAATGAATATGGCACTGCCGCTGGGTATTCTGTGCGGACTGGTAGGAAGCGTCATCAGCCTGGAGGCCGGAGCTTCCGGCTGGACCGGCCTGTTTTCTGCCATGCTCATTTCCGTTCCGATTGCGGCAGTGGTCGGAATCCTTTACGGTATGATCTTAAATAAAATCAAGGGATCTGAGATGATGATTGCTACCTATTCCGGTTATACGGCGGTTGCGGTCATGTGCATTGCCTGGATGGCATTCCCAATCAAAAACGCGGAAATCCGCTGGCCTCAGGGCAATGGTGTCCGTTCTATCGTTTCTCTTACCGGAAAATATGAGAAGATTCTGGATCATTTTCTGGAGATTCGCATTACCGATGAACTGGTATTCCCGACCGGCCTGTTTTTATTTGTAGGTCTGATGTGCTTTCTGGTATGGCTGTTTATGAGATCAAAGCTGGGCATTATCATGAAAACGGCAGGTGCAAATCCGGCATTTGCAAATGCCACCGGAATCAATGTAGACCGGATGCGTATTCTTGGCATGATGCTGTCCACCATCCTGGGAGCTATCGGCATTATCGTGTATGCCCAGAGCTATGGATTTTTCCAGTACTACATGGCACCGTTAAATATGGCATTTATCGCGGTAGCTGCAATCCTGATAGGTGGTGCAACGGTGAACCGTGCAGGCATCTTTAATGTCATCTTGGGAACAATTCTGTACCAGTCCATTATGACATTCACGCTGCCGATTGCAAACGTGATCATGCCGGAAGGCTCCTTATCTGAGATCGTGAGAATTATTATCCAGAACGGCATCATTCTGTATGCACTTACGAAGGCAGGTGAATCTCGATGAAAGAACAGATGAAAAGAATTGCAAAAGAAAATATGGTAACACTTGTATTCCTGGTGCTTTGTGTATTTGGTTTTGTTGCCTCTGGACAGACATTCAGCTATGTGCTTTCTGAGGTGGCAACACGGCTTTTCCGCAACTTTGGCCTAGTATTTTCCCTGATTATCCCAGTCATTGCTGGAATTGGACTGAACTTTGGTATTGTCCTGGGCGCCATGGCGGCACAGGCTGGCTACATCTTTGTGACACACTGGAGAATTCAGGGGCTGATGGCAATTGTCGGGGCGGTGCTGATCTGTACACCGCTGTCCATTCTTTTTGGCTGGCTGCTTGGCAAGCTGTTTAACAAGACAAAAGGCCAGGAGATGATCACGGGTATGATTACCGGATTCTTTGCCAATGGTCTTTATCAGATGTTTTTTCTGGTGCTGATCGGAACTCTGATTCCTATGACAGATGATCGCATTATGATTTATACCGGAATCGGCATCAAGGATACTCTGAAACTGGAAGACTCTGTTGTAAATGCGCTGGACAATGTATTAAAGGTACGGTTGGATCAGCTGTTTCTTCCACTTGTTGCGGTGGCTGCCGTGATTCTTGCCGTGTGTATCTGTAAGGCAAGCCGAGAAAAGCTTCCGAATTATAAGCAGAAGCTGATGGGATACGGAGGTTACGCAGCAGCACTTCTGGCGCTTCTCGTGGTCGGCAAATGCAGTAAGCAGGTTGCGTTTGCCATGAAATTTACAAGTGTTCCCATTGTTCCGCTGATTTTGATGGTGTTATTTGGCCTGATTGTCAATGCAATTCTGAAAACAAAGCTGGGACAGGATTTTCGTGCTATTGGAATGAACATGAAGGTAGCAGCAGCATCTGGCATTGATGTAGATAAAACAAGGATCATTGCTATTATACTGTCCACGATCATGGCATCCTGGGGCCAGATCATTTTCCTTCAAAACATCGGTAATTTTACAACCTATTCCAGCCATGAGAAAGTCGGACTCTTTGCGGTAGCAGCAATTCTGGTGGGAGGCGCATCTACCAAGAAAGCAACGGTGAAGCAGGGAATCATTGGCATCATTTTGTTCCATACACTGTTTGTCATTGCACCGCTTGCAGGCAAGGCGTTGTTAAACGATGCAGCCTATGGCGAGTATTTCCGTGAGGCAATTTCTTACGGTGTCATCACACTGTCCCTGGTACTTCATATTTCCGGCAGAGGAAGGAAAAAAACAGCGAAAGCGTAAGAATACAGATGAGAGGAAAGCGGTCGGAAAGGAGCATAGTATGTTTTCTATCAAAAAAGAAGCTGAAGAAATGTATGAGCAGATGCGGGCATGGCGGGAAGATTTTCACCGTCATCCGGAGCTTGGGTATGATCTGGAACGGACAGCCGGAATCGTGGCAGCCCATTTAAAAAGTCTTGGGCTGGAGGTAACAGAGCATGTTGGAAAAAGTGGTGTAGTTGCTCTTTTAAAAGGTGGAAAGCCAGGAAAAGTCCTGGCAATGCGGGCAGATATGGATGCGCTGCCAATCCAGGAAGCCACAGGTCTACCCTACGCATCGGAAACTCCGGGGATTATGCATGCATGCGGCCATGACGGTCATACAGCCATGCTGATGGCGGCGGCTTCGATCCTGACAAAACATAAAGAAGATATCCACGGAACCATTAAATTTATTTTCCAGCCTGCAGAAGAGGGGGGACGAGGTGCCTATGCCATGGTAGCGGATGGCGTATTGGAAAATCCAAAACCAGATGCTATTATGGCAGCCCACATGATGTTTTGGGAGGCCGGAACGATTGTAATTCGGAAGGGGTCAGCATATCTTGCTGCAGACAGTTTCCATATCAAAGTCCATGGACATGGTGGGCACGGCTGCAAGCCGCATGAATGTACAGATACCATTCTGGCAGCCTGTAAGATTGTGACAGATATCCAGATGATCGTGGCCCGGAAGGTCAATCCACAGGATGTGGCTACCGTGACAGTGGGAGCAATCCACGGAGGAACCAAGGAAAATATCATTCCGGAATATGCGGAGCTGATTGGTACGGTAAGGACGTTAAAGTCGGATGTGAGACAGCGCGTGATAGAAGGACTTCACGAAGTGTGCCGTGGTGTCTGTGAAGCAGTGGGAACAAGCTATGAGATGGATTATGTACAGGATTGTGAGGCAGTGGATAACGACCCGACTTTGATGGGAATCTTTGAAGAAGCGATTAAAAAAGTGCTGGGCGAGGACAAGGTTGAGAAAGAATTGAAAAATAAAAATATTCCTTCGGATCACAAATGGGCATTACT
>OGYX01002756.1_pt1 | contig 10918 bp, 8 predicted proteins | sample 1576601 | NCBI WGS metagenome assembly OGYX01 (sample SAMEA3541561, study PRJEB24748) | human gut metagenome | biome: human gut; feature: human-associated habitat; material: faeces | place: China | collected 2012 | reverse complement strand
CTTTCCCCGTCGGTCATGCTCACCGAGGGCGATATGATCGTCCGGATCAGGTCATGCGCGGCTGTACGACCCGCAGATGCGTCTGGCGGTCGAGTTCGTGCAGAAGCTCTTCTTCCGGTGACGAAAGGTCGTGAACATATCGTTCGAGTGCATCCATATTAGTGTGTGTCCGATCGTTGAAAACCGTTATTTATAGATGAGGCGCGACGGTGAGGAAAAGACCGACGAAGCTACGGCGGTCAGGTCTTCGGCCGTGAGAGCCTGTATTTTGCGATAGACCTCCTCCATCGTATCGACCTCGCGGTGCGCCAGGAAACTTTTGCCCGCACCGAGCATGTAACCTTCGTTGCTCTCCATCGAGATCGCCAGCTGGGCGATGAACTGTTTCTTGGCCATCGAGAGCCGCCGGGCCGAGAGCGGCGTGTTGCGGAGCCGTCCCAGCTCTCCCTCGATCAGTTCGATGCAGTGATCCGTGTTGTCGTGGTCGCAGCTGAAATAGATGGCCACGATGCCGCTGTCGCTGTAAGGCGTGTAAGAGGCTTCGATGTTGTACGAAAGGCCGTTTTTCTCCCGCACCAGCACGTTCAGCATGGAGTTGGCCGAAGGGCCGCCGAGCAGATTGACGAGCAGTGCCAGCGGCAGCCGCTCCGCGTCGTTGATCCCCTGCGCCCGAGCACCGATGATGCAGTGCGTCTGGTGCGTATGTTTGGCGACGGCCCGGGTGAACGGTTCGACGGCGGCGGGTTGCCGGCGCGAGAAATCCCGTGCGGAACTTTTGATGTCGTTCAGGTAGCGGGCGACGGTCGTTTCGACGCTCTTGGCCGAGAGGTTGCCGATCGACGAGAAAACCATCTGGTCGGTGGTGTGCGTGCGTGTGACGAACTCCCGGATCGACTCTCCGCTGAAGCGTGCCAGGCTCGATTTCCGGCCTAAAATATTGTGTCCCAGTTCCGATCCAGCGAAGAGCATGTCTTCGAACGTGTCGTAGATCATGTCGGCCGGAGAGTCCTTGTAGGTGTTGATTTCGTCGTAGATGATCTCCTTCTCTTTTTCCAGCTCCCGGTCGGGGAAAGTCGAATGGAAGGCGACGTCGGCGATCAGCTCCACGGCCTTCGAAAAGTCGCTTCGCAGGGTCGTGGCGTGGATCGTCGTATCCTCTTTGGTGGTGAAGGCGTTGAGCTCGCCGCCGAGATTTTCGAGCCGGCAGTTCACCTGGTAAGCCTTGCGGTGCTCCGTACCCTTGAACAGGGCGTGTTCGGTGAAATGGGCCAGTCCGAACTGGTGTTTCAGCTCGTCGCGGCTTCCGGCGTTCACCAGCAGGGCGCAGTGCGTGACGTTGCCTTTGATCCGACGGTGAATGCCCCGGATGCCGTTGGGGAGCGTATAGGTGGTAAATTCCATCGTTGTCTTATTCGTTTTTCTCGCGGAGCGCCAGGTAGCGACCCGTGTAACTCTCCTTACATCCGGCCAGCCCGTCCGGAGTACCTTCGAAGACGATGCTGCCGCCCCGGTCGCCCGCTTCGGGGCCGAGATCCACGACCCAGTCGGCGCACTTGATAACGTCCATGTTGTGTTCGACGATCACGATCGTGTGGCCCCGGGCGATCAGGGCGTTGAAGGCGTCGAGCAGCTTGTTGATGTCGTGGAAATGGAGTCCTGTCGTAGGCTCGTCGAAGATGAACATCACGTTGCCTTCGGTGCTCTCCTTCGACAGGAACGAAGCGAGCTTTACGCGCTGGCTCTCGCCGCCCGAGAGCGTCGAGGAGGACTGTCCGAGTCTGATATACCCCAGCCCGACCTCCTGCAGGGGGCGGAGCCGTTCGATGATCCGTTTGCAGGTGGCGTTTTTCTTATCATCGCCGAAGAAGGCGATCGCGTCGTCCACCGTCATCTCCAGTATGTCGTAGATCGATTTCTCGCGGTAGCGGACTTCGAGAATCTCATCTTTGAAGCGCTTGCCGCCGCAGGCTTCGCACACGAGCTCCACGTCGGCCATGAACTGCATGCCGACCTTGATGAATCCCTCGCCCTGACACTCCTCGCAACGGCCGCCGGCGATGTTGAACGAGAAGTGCGAGGGGTTGAATCCCGACCGTTGGGCGTAGGGCTGGTCGGCGTAGAGTTTGCGGATTTCGTCGTAGGCCTTGATGTAGGTCACGGGGTTCGACCGCGAGGATTTGCCGATCGGGTTCTGATCGACCATTTCGACCGAACGAAGCGTCGAAAGATCGCCTTCGATGGCGTCGAAATCGCCCGGTTTGAGCCCTGTGTCGAACAGCAGGCGCCGCAATGCGGGATAGAGGATGCCTTTGGCCAGCGACGATTTGCCGCTGCCGCTTACGCCCGTGATGCAGGTCATCACCCCGAGCGGGATCCGCACGTCGATATTCTTCAGGTTGTTCTGCCGGGCACCTTTCACGGTGATCCACGCTGCCGGGCTGCGCCGCGAGGTGGGTACCGCGATTTTGCAGCGTCCCGTAAGGTAGTCGGCCGTCAGGCTTTTTTTTTCTTTCAATAAGGCTTTCAGCGGTCCGCTGAAGACGACCTCTCCGCCGTTGTAGCCCGCCTCCGGGCCGATATCGACGATCCAGTCGGCAGCACGGATCACCTCCTCTTCGTGTTCGACGACGATCACCGTGTTGCCGATGTCGCGCAATTGTTCGAGCACACCGACCAGACGGTTCGTGTCGCGCGGGTGCAGGCCGATCGACGGCTCGTCGAGAATGTAGAGCGAGCCCACGAGGTTGCTGCCCAGCGAGGTCGAAAGATTGATGCGCTGGCTCTCGCCGCCCGAAAGCGTCGAGGAGAGCCGGTCGAGGGTCAGGTAGCCCAGCCCCACGTCCATGAGGTATTGCAGGCGGTTGCGTATCTCGGTGAGGATGCGGGCGGCGGTTTTCGTGTCGTGAGCGTCCAGCTCGAGCGAGGCGAAGAAATCGGCGAGCGTCTCCACCGGCATCACGACCAGGTCGGCGATGGTTTTGCCGCCGATTTTGACGTAAAGGGCCTCTTTGCGCAGGCGCGAGCCGCCGCAGTCGGGACAGACGGTTTTGCCCGTGTAGCGGGCTTTCATCACCCGGAACTGGATCTTGCGCCGCTCGCTGTCGATGTAGGCGAAGAAGTCGTTCAAGCCGTGAAAATACTCGTTGCCGCACCACAGGAGCCGTTTCTGTTCGGCCGTAAGTTGGTAGAACGGCGTATGGATCGGAAAATCGAACTTATAGGCATTGGCTACGAGCTGGTCTTTCCACGCCCGCATGGTCTCTCCGCGCCAGCAGGCCACGGCGTCCTCGTAGATGGTTTTGCGTTTGTCGGGAATCACCAGGTCCTCGTCGATGCCGATGATCTTGCCGTAACCTTCGCACGTCGGGCAGGCGCCCAGCGGGTTGTTGAAGCTGAACAGATGTTCGGTCGGAGGCTCGAATTCGATGCCGTCGGCCTCGAAACGGGCCGAGAACTCTTTGACGCCTTCGGGCGTGACGATTCGGCAAACCCCGTTTCCATAGGAGAAAGCACGGGCTACGGAATCCCGCAGGCGGGTCGGCAGGTCGCCGTCCTGCGAAACTTTGGCACGATCGACTACGATCGAGATATCTTCGGCACGGGTGTTTTCGTCCACGCGGGGCAGGAAATCCTCGATCGGCAGAGTCTCTCCCGCCGCATGTACACGCAGGATGCCTTCGCCCAGCACCAGGGTCAGTTTTTCGATGACGCCCTGCCCTTCGCGCAGTTGCAGCGGCGCTGCGACGGCCACGCGGCTGCCTTCGGGCAGGGAGAGGATATATTGCGCCACGTCGTCCTCGGTGTAGCACTTGACCTCCTGTCCCGATACGGGCGAGAAGGTGTGTCCGATACGGGCGTAGAGAAGTTTAAGGTAGTCGTACAGTTCGGTCGTGGTGCCGACCGTCGAACGCGGATTGCGGGTATTGACCTTCTGTTCGATGGCGATGGCCGGAGCGATACCCGTAATGACATCCACATCGGGCTTGTTGATCTTGCCCAGGAATTGTCGGGCATAGGCCGAGAGGCTCTCCACGTAGCGGCGCTGCCCTTCGGCGAAGATCGTGTCGAAGGCGAGGGTCGATTTGCCGGAACCCGAAAGTCCCGTGATGACGACCAGTCGGTTGTGCGGAATTTCGACCTCGATGTTTTTGAGGTTGTGCACCCGTGCACCTTTTATATAAATGGACTTTTGTTCTTTTGTCATGTTTTTTTACGTGGATCCGGTCCCTGCGCCGTGCGTGTTCCGGGCCGGACCGATATTATTTCATTTCGAGGGTCACGCCCCCGATCTTTTCCAGTTTGCCGATCATACCTCCTGCGAGACTTTGCCGGATCGCCAGTGTCATCCGGCAGAGGTTGTCGAACTGCTGCGTCAGCACCCGGGGCTGTTCTTCCTTGACCACGCGCATCACGTCGTTCATCGCCAGGTACGAAAACTCCACCTCCACGACGGTATCGACCGTCCGCTCCACGATTTCGGCCGCTCGGATCGCTTCGGCCGCCGACTCCTTGTAGGCACCGATCAGGCCCGATACTCCGAGTTTCGTACCGCCGAAATAACGCACCACGACGATCAGGCAGTTGACCAGTTCGTTGGACAGAAGCTGACCGAGGATCGGCTTGCCCGCCGTGCCCGAAGGCTCTCCGTCGTCGTTGGCGCGGAACGTTTCGCCGTGCGGACCCAGCCGCCACGCGTAACAGTGGTGCGTCGCGTCGTAATATTTCTTGCGCAGCGCATCGAGCAGCGTGCGAATCTCCTCCTCGCTTTCGACCGGATAGGCATAAGCGAGGAACTTGCTGCTTTTCTCTTTGTAGATGGCTTCCGCAGGCCCGGCAAGCGTATGATAACTGTCCGAGGTCACGACTACCCTTGTTTTATTTGACTTTGGTGAACATCCTGTTCCAGCGGATGTTCGCGGGGAAGCTCTTTTCGGGATCCAGCGACAGCCAGATGAAGGAGGCTTTGCCGACGATGTGGTCTTCGGGAACGAATCCCCAGAAGCGGGAGTCCGCCGAATTGTGGCGGTTGTCGCCCATCATCCAGTAATAGTTCATCCGGAAAGTATAGGTGTCGGTCTGTTCGCCGTTGATGAAGATCTTCCCTTCTTCGTCCACACGCAGGTCGTTGCCTTCGTACGTTTCGATAATCCGCCGGTACAGGGGCAGGTTGTCGGCCGTCAGCGCAACGGCCGTTCCCGCTTGGGGAATCCAGATCGGGCCATAGTTGTCCTGATTCCACGCATAGCGGCGATCCTGCGGAAAGACATCGAAATTGGGACTGCGGGCGATGTATTTCTGTACGGAAGCGACGTTGTCCAGCTTCTCCAGTTCTGCGGCGTTTTCGTCGGTGAGCGCCATGTAGTAGAGCGTGCCCTTGTTGCTCCATTCGGTGATACCCAGATTGTCGAGTGCGTATTGGGTGATCGGCGAGGTGGTTTCCACCAGATACATGAACTGTTTTCCGGCGACGGGCTCCTGCGGCTTCCCATTGACGTAAACCGCCGTTTCCTCGATTCGTATCGAATCCCCCGGGAGGCCGATGCAGCGTTTGATGTAGTTTTCACGCTTGTCCACCGGGCGCGTGATGACCGTGTATTCCTGCATCAGCCGTTCGCGGCCGGCCTGATGTCCGAAAGTTTGCTGATATTGCCGCAGTACGTCGTAGTACGAAACGTCCTGTCGTTCGAGCAGCACCGTATCGCCTGCCGGAAAGTTGAATACCACTACGTCGTTGCGCTCGATTCGGCCCAGTCCCTTGAGGCGGTGATAAGGCCATTTGACGCTTTCGGAGAACGATTTTTTGGTTTTCGAAAAAGGCATCGTATGGTGTACGAACGGAAATGCCACCGGGGTATTGGGCATCTGGGGACCGTAGGCTACCTTGCTGACGTAGAGATAGTCCCCGACCAGCAGCGATTTCTCCATCGACGACGAGGGAATCACGTACATCTGAAAGAAGAAGATGTGTACCAGCGACGCTACGACGGTGGCGAAAATGATCGCATTCACCCATTCGTAAACGGCTTTGTAACTTTTGCTTTTCTTGCACATCTCGGCGTTGTGCCGCCAGACGTACTTGTAGAAATAACGCGTGATATAAAGGTCGAAGATGACGATTTCGCCCAGCAGCAGCCACCAGTTGCCCGTCCAGAGGACGAACCAGAGGATGTATAAAATACTTGCCAGGGTGAATCCCACCCATTTGTTGCGGAAGAAAGCTTTGATTTTTCCCATGTTCTGTATCGTTTATTTCAGCAGGTCGTCCATCGTATAGACACCCTTTTTGCCGCAGAGGAACTCCGCAGCGACGACGGCGCCCAGAGCCAGTGTCCGGCGGTTTTTGATCGTATGTTTGAGTTCGATCCGGTCGTCGTCCGATTCGTAAGTTACCGTGTGTGTACCCGGAACCGCTCCTTCGCGCAGGGAGGTGACGACGATTTGCGAGGGATCGTCGCTGGATTCGTTCACCCAGCCCGTCTTCCGCCCGATTTCGCTGATGATCCCTTCTGCCAGCGTGATGGCCGTGCCGCTCGGAGCATCCTTTTTCTGTGTGTGGTGAATCTCTTCGATCCGTACGTCGTAGGCGTCGAAGCGCTCCATCATCCGGGCCAGCCTGCGGTTGAGGCGGAACATCAGGTTGACGCCCAGGCAGTAGTTCGAGGCGTAGAAGAGCGCACCGCCTTTTTCCCGGCAATAGCTGCGCAACTCCTCCAGACGATTTGTCCAGCCCGTCGTGCCGCTGACGACCGGAATCCCTGCGTCGATGCACGCCCGGATGTTGCCGTAGGCCGCGTCGGGGGTCGTGAACTCCAGTGCTACGTCGATGCCGGCCAGGTGTGCGGCATCCAGTTCCGATGCGTTCGCCTCGTCGATGACGGCGCCGATACGGTGTCCCCTTTCGAGGAGTATTTTTTCGATTTCACGGCCCATTTTGCCGTGTCCGATGATCGCTGCTTTCATTGGCTGAAGGGGATTTTACGGTATATTATCGCAAATATAGCTATTCGCCGCCGAAATAAAAAATAGTTTCAAGTTTATATGGTTTGTTGGCACGAATTGAAAATAAAGTGTTAATTTTGTCGAATTAAATTCGCGACGGATCGAAACTTAAACGTCAAAAACAATTATAAATTATAAGTATTATGGCAAATAATCAGAAAATGCGTACGGAGAGCGACCTGCTCGGCAGCGTAGAGTTGCCTGCCGACGTACTTTACGGTGTCCAGACCCTGCGGGGTATCGAGAACTTTCGGATCAGCAAATTCCATTTGAACGAGTATCCCCTCTTCATCAAGGGACTCGCCATTACCAAGCTGGGAGCTGCGGAAGCCAATCACAAGCTGGGGCTGCTCACCGACGAGAAGTTCAATGCGATCGCACAGGCCTGCCGCGAGATCATGGACGGCAAGCACCACGACGCATTCCCCGTGGATATGATCCAGGGCGGTGCCGGTACGACGACCAACATGAACGCCAACGAAGTGATCGCCAACCGCGCGTTGGAGATCATGGGCCATCAGTACGGCGAATACCAGTACTGCTCGCCCAACGACGACGTGAACTGTGCGCAATCGACCAACGACGCCTACCCGACGGCTATTCACCTGGGTATGTACGCTACGCATCTGAAGCTGGTCGAGCACCTGAAGCAACTGATCGAATCCTTCGAAAAGAAGGCTGCGGAGTTCGCCGATGTCCTCAAGATGGGCCGCACGCAGCTCGAAGACGCCGTGCCGATGACTTTGGGCCAGACTTTCCACGGTTTCGCCAGCATCCTGCGCGATGAGATCGTTCACCTGAACGAAGCTGCCGAGGATTTCCTGACGATCAATATGGGTGCTACGGCGATCGGTACGGGTATCTGCGCCGAGCCGGGCTATGCCGAGCTGTGCACCGAGAACATCGCTCGGATCACCGGCTGGAAGATCCGTTTGACGGGCGACTTGGTAGGCGCTACGTCCGATACTTCGTGCCTGGTCGGTTACGCTTCCGCCATGAAGCGCGTCGCCGTGAAGATGAACAAGATCTGCAACGACCTGCGCCTGCTGGCTTCGGGTCCCCGCTGCGGTCTGGCCGAGTTCAACCTGCCGGCCCGCCAGCCGGGATCGTCGATCATGCCGGGTAAGGTGAACCCCGTGATCCCCGAGGTGATGAACCAGATCGCCTACAAGGTGATCGGCAACGAGCTGTGTGTTACGATGAGCGGCGAGGCGGCCCAGATGGAGCTCAACGCCATGGAGCCGGTGATGGCCCAGTGCGATTTCGAGTCCGCCGAGTTGCTGATGAACGGTTTCGATACGCTCCGCACGCTTTGCGTGGACGGCATTACGGCCAACCGCGAGCGCTGCGCCGATTACGTGAAGAACAGCATCGGCGTGGTGACGGCTCTCAACCCGATCATCGGTTACAAGAATTCGACCAAGATCGCCAAGGAGGCTCTCGCTACGGGTCGCGGCGTTTATGATCTGGTGCTCGAACACGGTATTCTCTCGAAGGAGGAGCTTGACACGATTCTCAAGCCCGAGAATATGATTCGTCCGGTGAAACTGAACATCAAGCCGCGCAAATAATCGCGGGATAGTATAGATGCGGGGTCGAAATCCTATCGGGTTTCGACCTCGTTTTTTATGGAACGGAGTTGGCGTTCCGGATTTTATTATCTTTGACATAGTCTTAAATAGGATGCGCCTCGGAAAACTGGGAACAAGTTCCCGTTTTCTCTCGGCTTTCGCTATCTTTGCGGAAGATAGGAGGCGGTTCGGCAATCTTTGCGTGCAAGCCCGCACGATTGCTCTCACCTTTCACTATCTTTGCAGAGCATCACGGGTTCGGATTCTTTTTGCGAATGGAGGCCCGGTCGGGGGTGATTCTCGGTGCGGGATCGAAAGATTCGGGAGGAGCCCGTCTGGGATTTCTCCCGGAAATGCGGGCGACTGCCTGCAAGATGTGATAAATGGAAAAACGATGCGTTATTTTATCGAATTGAGATACAACGGCGGAGCCTATTGCGGTTGGCAGCGGCAACCCGATATGCCGTCGGTACAACAGACGATCGTGACTAGCGCTCTCCATTGACGTAAAAAGAATCTTATTCTGCCGGAGTAGCAGGAGTATAAGGTTTCACCTGATCACCGGTGGCAGGTTTCAATACATCTACCGTGTATTTCCACTTCTTACCTTCGGCGGTGTCGTATGATTCTTCTACAGAAACCACAGAACGTTCGATCAGGATACCTTCGCATGTTTCATCTTCCGGAGTAAGACGGAAAGCATACTCGCCTTCAACTACTCCGTCAGAGTCCTTGATCGGTTTTTCACGACCTTTAGCCGCACGGATTTCAAACTCGAACGCATAAGTATTTCTGGCATACTTCACTGCTTCATTTTCGCCTCCCTCTACCTTTGCTTCTTTCTTTTCACCTTTGGTAGGAGTCAGTTTCGTTGAACTTTCCACCGGGTCGCAACCTAGTTTTGTCCATTCTGACGGTGTAGCTCCGTTCACACATTTTCCAAACTCAATTGTGGGTTTTCCCCAAGATAATTGTGCCATAATTTAAATTGTTTAAATTTTTAATTAATAAATAATATATAAAAAAGCTAGCTTTAAACTGTTCTTTCTTTTGAATCACAGGTCCTGTTTTCTAATTCGCTGGTAAAAGTACTGCCAATATCAATGACTGGTAAATTTTCAGTTCCCCCAGCCGTGACATCTTACCCGAAGTCATAAAATAGGATTTTGAGGTATGATTCCGTTCTCTTTCAGACGACTCATAAATTCGTCACATAGCTGATTTACAATCTTTCTATACCCTTTGTAAGTGGTATAAAACGATTTTATTAATTTGCAAAGATTGGAAACAGCAGACGGGGAAGTAAATCCGAATAATTGTGCCAGCTTATCCCGAACACCACTTACTATTCTTCCGCCAACTAATGCAATAGGAGAATAAAAAAATAAGATAACGAAAAGAAATTGTCCTTTCTGATCGGTATTCTGTACTCCTGCTTCCTCACAGCAACCGGACAATTCACAATACCATTTATACAGCATGGGTATATACTCCAATTCTGTTAGTAAAGGAGTTGATAATGCCATTTCCCTCTCCATCAATCTGAGCTTCTCTTCATGTATTGATTTCAGTTCTTCAATTTCTAAAAATTCCTGTAACATAGCCTGTCGTTTTTAAGATTATTACTTTATTAACTCTTCTCTTATGTGAGTTTCTTTTTCTTTCTCTTCGATGCGCTTAGTCCACCCCCACATCATAGCAGAGTAAATAGCATTCGTGTACAAAAGAATCTCTCTCCCACTCGTGAGAAACTCTACCCTAAACGCTGCATTCCTCGCAACGGTCCGCAAATTCTTTTTTATATCCATAAAGACATTCATTTTGGTTGTTCAATTCAATAATACAAACTAGATGTTGAGAATATTAATTAGCAGTCAATTAGCATATTATATTTTAAGGTCGTGCCATCTTTTCATCTATTGTATGCATTGTTTGTTGATAATCCGATAAAAATACTATCATTATTAATGTTTGAATAAAATTTACTATACCAAACCATGACATCAAAGACAAAGTCACAAAATAGATTTATTCTCTTGTTAGTCCGGTACTTATTCTTACCTTTGCATCGTCTTAACCGACAAGATGTTTTTACCAATTCATAAGGAAGAGTTAATTGTTTTTCCCACACAAACTAAAAATAATCCCTTATCTTTTAGCAACTTCATCTGTATGAATTAATCTGTTGCACTTGAGCAACCGTCCTGTTATACTTGTGCAATATTCCTGTTACACTTGTCTATCCCGGCTATTACTCAACTGCACCGCAAACAATGGCTATTGAAAGGAGTTATTATGAGCATACTTTACAAAACACAACCGCAGAGGCAGCAGAGGGCAGCGAGGCA
>OGYX01002752.1_pt1 | contig 10929 bp, 8 predicted proteins | sample 1576601 | NCBI WGS metagenome assembly OGYX01 (sample SAMEA3541561, study PRJEB24748) | human gut metagenome | biome: human gut; feature: human-associated habitat; material: faeces | place: China | collected 2012 | reverse complement strand
TGCGCGCTTTCCAGAACTAAAGCGTCCCTCGCGCAGTATATAGTCTGCGTGTTGCTTTGCAGTTCCAGTTTTCCCATTTTTAAGGCTTAAATGATATGTTGCCATGTCTTTTTCCTCCTGAAAATACAAAAAAATCCTTAAGCAATTCCTGCAGATATAATCTGCAATTGATGAGGGACCAAAGGTCCTCATCCTCCTTGCTTAAGGATTATCGTGTTAATTTTTAATTTTAGATTCTTCGCACGGGTTTCCACCAAGGCTCTGCCTTGGTAAGAGAAACCCATAAGTGCGCCTAACGCTTTGCGCTAGGAAGAGAACGCAAAAATCGTTACTCATTTATTATATTTTAGCGCATAAATTCTATGGTTACAATAGATTGTTTTTATATTTACATATAAAAAAGTCCTGGCTTATGAGTGCCAGGACTTAATGTTAAAGCTTTGATTCATTTATACTACACGTTTTATAGAAATATCTGAAGTAATCTGGTCCAGTTTCCCATAATCCAGTTTCAAAATCATATAGGGCTTTATAAGCTTCGGAATTTAAGATTTTGTGTCTCGTTTCCTGCCAGGAAATACCTTCTTCATCAGCCATATCCATAATAGCATCAGTCAAAATCAAATCTGCACAAAACCTTTCTTGCTCGGTACTTTTATCCGTAACTGCCTCTAGTTTATTACAAACTACTCCTTCAAGCTTAACACCATTTATTTTTAACATCTCTACAATATCGTTAACAGCACACTCGTCACTACTTAAACTTAACATATCATACGTATCTTCAATATACTTCCATACACCATACGTCTCAAACAGTTTATTAGTATCAGCAGACGAAACTTGCAATTTTTCGCAGAACATTCTTAAGATACGTACTTCAAAAAAGATAAGTTCATTTAACATGATTGCGTTCCTCCTTAATACTAATATTGTAGCTTACACACTAAAAAACAACAACACATTCAGCTATGCTATATTGATTTTATTAATACTGCTTTTGGTTAATTCATCTATTTTATCGTACCGGTACTTTATAGGTAACAATATTTTCCAACGATAGCGCTCGCGTCGTAAGGTAATATTTACCTACGCCATTAGTCCATTGCATTTCTATTGTTGTGGTAATCCATTGTCTGTCTAGTAAAACTTCAAAAACACTACCACAATGCAATTCTCGTTCATTTCCTTCTCCTTTAATCACATATCTATCAGTTCGACGATTGTATACTAATTGTTTCATATCGCTGTACTCCTTCCTAAAATTGACTTTATAAATTGTACCCTACTTATCTCTATCATGCATAGTATGTTGTTTTGCGTAGAGCTTATTAGATGTTTGATATATTATTGTTAAGAGAGTAGGGGCGGAGTAGTGTTAATGGATTTTTTGCCTCGTTGAGCAGAGGAGGAAACAGACACTGCTCCCTATAGCAGCTCAAAAAATGAGTTACTATAGGGTATGCTTGGTTGGCTAATCATCGCCCCGCCGTCGTCGTGAGGTATCCATCCACCCATCTCCTGCATATGAGTTACATCAATCAGCTAAAATCAGTCCTAGCCGTCCGTAACCTACCCCGACGTAATGTCGCCTGATTACCATACCGCGCCGTTGTTTGTGGCCGCGCGCGCCCTAAATGCTCATGGCAGGAGAGGTATGCCAGTCTGTCCGCTTGTCCAGGCGTAAGAGCATTGCGGTTAATTATACGGTGTCCGCTACACCGGCGTTTTTTTTCGTGTCGCCTCGGCGGCGACCGCAGTGTTAGTCCGTTGTCGCAAACCACTACGGCAAGCAGATGATATAGCCTCTTGCCTATTATGGGTGTATAGGATATAATATAGATGGGTAATATAGATAGGCGTTTGAGTGGTACTCTGCTTGAGCGCTTATTTTATTTTTGGGGACGACTACATTTTGAGTACAATTTGACTCCGTTTTTCCAAAAACTGGATAAACTGGGGATAAAAAAGATAAAAATTACAAACAAAAAGCACTATTTCATTAACTGATAAAGCTAATGAAATAGTGCGCAAAAAGAAGTTAAATAATCTTGTTGCTACGCTAGTAGCACAATAGATTGTTGATTCGTCTGCAATCCAACTCCCGATACACTTAGGTGTGTCGGGAGTTTTTTGATTTTCTGCCTCAAAGAATATATAATATTTGCAACGGAACCGGGAGGCGAGTAGAGGATGCAAGTTAATTATCAAGGCAATCGCGACGCAAAAATAGTCTTGCTTCAAATAATAGGAGAACACGAGTTGTCGTTTATCGAAGAGGAGCTTTAACATATAAAAGCCATAACGCATAGTACAGATTTTTTATTTATTACAGTGCAGGTTGATAGCTGGAATGACGACCTTTCGCCATGGATGGCAGCGCCGATTTTTGGAGATGATGCCTTTGCTGGCAATGCAGAAAAACTTCTAACACGTATAAAAAATGAAGTAATTGTTCCGTTATTAAGTGAGCATCAAGGTATAAAGATTTTTGCAGGCGGCTATTCCTTAGCTGGATTATTTGTATTGTGGGCGGCTTATCAAACAAATTTATTCGAAGGTATAGCAGCAGTATCTCCGTCTGTGTGGTTTCCTAAATTTGTTGATTTTGTACATAACAACAAAATATTAACCAATAGAGTCTATTTAAGTCTTGGCGATAAGGAAGCAAAGACACACAACCAAATTCTGGCACAGGTGGCAAATGATATTTATGATGTGTATCGCTCATTAAGAGATCATAGGTTGAGCAGTATTCTTGTTTGGAATGAGGGAAGTCATTTTAAGGAACCTGCTTTGCGTATGGCAAAAGGATTTGCATGGTTGATGAGCTATGAAAAGATTCACTCATAAGAACACCCATAGATTGTTGATTCGTCTGCAATCCGACTCCCGATGCACTTAGGTGTGTCGGGAGTTTTTTTGATTTTGTGAATGAAGCATAGTCATAGTGCAATTCAGCTGCTTCTTATGCTATAATATAAAAGATGACCTACTATATTGCTGTGTAAAAATGATAGAGATTTTTTATAAAGGAGTTTCATATGCTTACAGACGAAAAACGTAAAAAGCTTTTGGCCGGTGCACTGGCGGTAGTTATGCTGACTGGTGTTGCAGGCTGTGGCAACGATAAAGACAGTGAGTGGAAGAATGATAACTCTGCTCAGAATAATCAAGATGAAAAGAAGGATGAAAATAACGGCGGCGGCTTTTTTCATGGCTTCTTTCCTTGGTACTTCATCGGCCGTACCTTTGGCGTAGGACCTGCAGCAGGTGTGCGCACTGCCCCCGCAGGCTCGGCTAATGCTAAGGACAGCGGTAATGCTCCTAACGGAGCCTCTGTGCAGCAGGGAACTGCAGGAAGCACGCAAAATTCCAAGCTCGACAGTACGGGAAGCACAGGCAAAAGCGGCATCGGCAGTGGCATGAGCCGCTCCAGCGGCAGTGCAATTTCCTGAGGTGATGAAGATGTATAAATATCGTAAGCCTGATACCTGGCTTGATAAAATTGATTTGAATATTATGCCGTATGTGGATGCGCCGGAGTGGGAAAACCGTTATCCTACTATCAGCGCGCTGCTTATGAGCAATGCCAATAAGCGTGAGCTGCAGCGCATCAGTGCCGGTCTTACAGCAGCACTGTCCCGCCTGGCAGAGGCTTTGCGTACCAATAATAATGGAGCAATGCCCTTTAATCTGTTTAATATGACGGATAAGCTCACACCGTATATCCTTGCGGATAACTCGGACCATGTGAGCTATATCAGCCGTCTTGACTTTGTAAAGAATACTGACGGCTGCTATAAGCTGGTAGAGATTAATTCTGATACACCCTGCGCCTTGCCGGAAACATTTTATGCAAACAAGGTAGCGGAAGCATATTTTGCTAAGGAGTACGGCCTGCATTTGCAGCCGCGTTCGGATGGTGAGGAGCTGGCAGAGCCCTTTTTAAAGCTGTTGGAACAGCCTAAATATGCAGATAAGGATGTAGTGCGCATTGCTTTTGCTGCTGATAAAAGCTACAGCGAGGACTGGGCTAATGCCAAATTTTTATTTGAGCGTGTGCAAGAGGTGTTGCGTGAACGCATTTTGAGCAAGCAGCCATTCGTTTGTCGTCTTGTCGGCTTGGATGAGCTGATTGTACATGATGACGGAGTTTACATTCCCAATGAAATCTTCAAAAGTAAGGAAGATAAGCTTGATATACTGTATCGTCTGCATCCGCTGGAGCTTTTGATGGATGATGAAAGCGAGGATGGCTATCCTGTAGGCTTAAAGCTTATGGAGCTGGCAAATTTCGGGGCTGTGGATCTGGTTAACCCTGTAAAATCCATTGTACTGCAGAATAAAGCGCTGTTGGCACTGGCATGGTATCTATATCAGCATCGTCTGTTCTGGACACCGCAGGAGGAAGAGCTGTTGGCTGCGCATTTAACGCCGACCTATTTGGACAGCAAGCCGTTGGCAGGACAGCGTTATATCAAAAAGCCTATCTTTGGCCGTGAGGGTGCGGGCATTGCTATTGTGGAGACGGATGGTGCTCTAAGCTACGAGGCAGAGGAGTGCGATGACTGCGATTTGATTTACCAACAGTTTGTTCCTTCTGCTGATGTACAGCAGGAAACAGATAACGGTGAGGCAACCGGCAAGTATACTTATTCCTGCTTTGTGATCAACGGTAAAGCGTCGGAGACCTTTGTGCGTTTGCAGCCGGGAGAAATTACCGGCGTGGAAGCATATTTTGTACCTGTTCTCGATGAAAAATAAGAATTTGAGGAATATCCGAAATGAACATCCAAGTATATCAATCTTTTTTGACTGTTGTACAGTGCCGCAGCTTTACGCAGGCTGCGAAATATCTTAATTTTACTCAGCCTACAATCAGCAATCACATCAATGCTTTGGAAGAGGAATATGGTGTTATTCTTTTCACCAGAGATGGCAAAAACGTTTATCTGACGCAGGCAGGTAAAAATTTTGTGCCGATAGCACAGCAGCTGATGGCTGATTATCAGAAAAGCCAGGAGGTAATGCGACAGTTTCAAAAGAAAAATTACAGTCTGAAAATAGGCGTTTCTACCCAGGGCATAAACTTTTATCTTTTGCCTGTGCTGCTGAAGCTCAAAAAGGAATTTCCCGAGCTTGATATAGAGGTTAACCGCTGCATGACGGTAGAATCAACGATAAATGATGCTTTTGTACAAAAGCTGTATGATTTTGCCTTTGTGCATATTGATGTGCAGCCGCTTTATACCAAGCGTGTACAGCTTTGGAATCAGCCGATGGTTTTTGTAGCCTCCAAAGAACTGTATGAACAGATGGGCAGAAATAATAATATTTATGATTATCCTTTTATTGCCTATCCTGCAAGCGAGGTATATTATAAGCATCTGAAATCTAAGGTTGATTTCACGCGTCTGCAAAGTATATTGACCTTCAGTGATTCGGAATCCGTGCTGATGGCAGTTGAGCAGAATCTCGGTATAGCTTTGACACCGCGGGTAAAAGTAATGAAGGAACTGCAGCAGGGAACATTAGTCGAATTCCCGGTCAAGTATTCGGGAAATATGCCTATTTCGGTTCTTTACGATTATGAATTTAACTTTACCTTGCCAACAAAGCGCTTTTTGGAGCTTTTAAAAGAGTCGCAGGAAAAGATAAAGGGTTAATTTACTTTCTGTTCTTTATATAAGAATAATTTATCAAAACGCTATAATAGGAAAAATAATCTTATTGATTTTTAAATTTAGGGATTCTTCAGCGTGCTTGAAGAAGTCCTAAATTTTTAGTATAAAAAAGCGCATGGTTAAGCAAATGTCCACGAATTATAGTATAAATTTTGTATACAAAATACAGAACGGCGAATAAATTGCTTATGTATACAAGAAAAATTCCAATAAGTATAGATAAAGAAAACTGTTGAGATAATTAAGCTATAATGATAAAATTTTTATAGATAGCGTTGCTTGCGCAAAATTAAGCCGGCTATATTACCGGCAGAAACGAGGGTATTATGTCAAAGGATATGCAAAAAACTGAAGAAAAAACAAATAGGCGTATGCCAACCTTTACGGAATCCGTTATTCCTATTATTGCCATGATGGTTATTCTGACTGTCGGCAAAGGTTATCTGGGTTACGCAACCGAGCCGCTGCTGCTTTTGGTAGCTGCTATTGCCGGCCTGATTGCTTACCGCGTTGGTGTTACCTGGGATGAAATGATGGACGAAATCTGCCAGAAGATTGCTAAGGGTATGCCGGCAATCCTGATTCTGACCTGTGTTGGTGCGCTGGTTGGTACCTGGATGGCTTCCGGTACTATCCCGATGATGATTTATTATGGCGTACAGATTGTAAACCCGACCTTTATGCTGGTAACAGCTTTCCTGATTACCGCAGTAGTATCTATCGTAACCGGCACCTCCTGGGGCTCCGTTGCTACCATGGGTGTTGCACTGATGGGTATCGCCAGCACTTTGGGTGTAAACCTGGCAGCTACCGCTGGTGCTGTAATCGCCGGTTCCTATTTTGGTGATAAAATCTCCCCGCTGTCCGATACCACTAACCTGGCACCGGTTGCAGCTGGTTCTACTCTTTATGAACACATTGCTCACATGTTCTGGACTACTGTTCCGGCAACTATTATTTCCCTGGTTGTTTATGCTTTCGTAGGCTTAAAGGGCAATATCGGCGGCGATGTTTCTTCCGAAGCAGTAAGCACCATGCTGACTCAGCTGGATGGCATGTACAACTTTAACATTCTGCTGATTCTGCCTGTACTGCTGATTCTGGCAGGCTCTATCTTTAAGAAACCGACTCTGCCGGTTATGATGGCTTCCACTGTTCTGGCTGGCGCTGAAGCATTGATTTTTCAAAACATCAACCTGAAAAACCTGCTGCTGGCTACCGTAAAAGGCTTTAAAATTTCTATGCTGACCACTCCCGGCTTTGATCCTGCTACTGCTGCTCCGCAGATTATCAAGCTGTTGAACCGCGGCGGTATGGCTGAAATCATGGGCACCACTCTGCTGGTATTCTGCGCATTCTGCTTTGCCGGTATCATGAGCAAGGCCGGCTGCCTGGAAGTAGTTCTGCAAAAAATCCTGACCTTTGCTAAGAGCACCGGCGATCTGATTGCTTCCACCGTTGCTTCCTGCATTACCATGGGCCTGTGCACCGGTAACTCCTACCTGTCCATTCTGATTCCCGGTGAAATGTTCCGTGATGCTTATAAAGCAAGAGGCCTTGCTGCTAAGAACCTGTCCCGTACCTTGGAGGATGCAGGTACCGTATTTGTACCGTTGGTTCCCTGGTCTGCAGCAGGTGCTTATATGACCGCTTGCACCGGCATTGAAACTCTGGATTATGCACCGTGGGCAATTCTCTGCTACACCGGTTTCATTATCGCTCTGTTCTACGGCTACACCGGTATAGGTATTGCTAAGCTGGAAGACGAAAAGAAATAAGCCGATTGCGCAAGCAAGTCGGCAGTACTGAGCAACTGCTTAGTATACAATGAAAGGAAAAGTGACACATTTTGATTAAGTTAATTAGAAACGCTGACGTTTATGCACCTGCGCATCTTGGTAAAAAAGATGTGCTGGTTATTGCAGATAAGGTAGTGCGTATTGCTGATAAAATCGAAGGCTACGAAGGTATGCCTGAGGTTGAGGTATTTGATTTCAGCGGCAAAAAGCTGCTGCCTGGTTATATTGATATGCATATGCACATCACCGGCGGCGGCGGCGAGCAGGGCCCTGCTTCCCGCGTACCCGAAGCAATGCTGAGCCAGATTACCAGCTGCGGTATTACTACTGTTCTGGGCCTGCTGGGCACAGACGGTGTAACCAGAAGTGTAGAAAACCTGGTGGCTAAGGCACGCGCACTGACGGAAGAAGGCATTACCGCCTACTGCCTGACCGGTGCTTACGGTATCCCTTCTCCGACTATTACAGGTTCTATCGAAAAGGATATCATGATGGTTCCGCCGATTATCGGCACCAAGATTGCAGTAAGCGATCATCGTAGCTCTAATCCTCAGGGACCGGAGCTGATTGAGGTTGCTACCGCAACCCGTCGCGGTGGCCTGTTGGCCAACGTTGCCGGCCTGGTAACCATGCATATGGGTTCCGGTGTTGGTAAGCTGGACCCGCTGTTCTACGCACTGGACCATTCCGATGTTCCTGCCAAAAACTTCCTGCCGACTCATATGCTGCGTACGCATGAGCTTATGGAAGAAGGTGCAAAGCTGGTACGTCGCGGCGGTTACTTCGACATGACTGCCGGCAGCACTGATGAGGATATGGAAATCGGCGCAGAGCAGATTATGGAAATCCTGAGCTGGGAGGGTATGAGCACTGATCATCTGACGATGAGCAGTGATGCTTTCGGTTCCCAACCTAAGTTCAATGAAAATGGTGACTGCATTGGTCTCACCTACTGCTCTCCTAAATATCTGCATCTGACCATCAAGAGTCTGGTACGCCGCGGCCTGCCGCTTGAAGAGGCTATTAAGCTGCTGACCTCTACACCTGCCGAGCTGCTTGGCAAGACTGGCGTTAAGGGCTGCGTTGCAGTTGGCGCGGACGCTGACCTGTTGGTTCTGGACGAAAACCTGGATATTGACGCATTGTTTGCTAAAGGCCAGGTAGCTCTGCTGGATAAAGAGATTGTACTTAAAGGACGTTTTGAATAAAACGTGGCTATAAAGTTACAGACACCCATAAAAATGAGGTGTCTGTAATTTTTTTTTTGAGCTAAATCTTGACAATTTGCATTATTTATGATAACATATCATACTACATCATTATTATTTTTGCAGGTGTAAATTTTGACAACAAATACTGCCGGGTCAGTGGTTGAACGGCGTATCTTGCTTATAATGAAAGATGAGGCTGCTCATCGAAGACAACTGACAAGGTCCTTGTGGTAAGAACCTTGTTGTTTTTTTTGTCGGGAGTGATGCTGCCAAGTTTAGTATGCTGATAATACAAGAAGGGGTGAGGAATTACATGTTTAAACCGGTTCCAGTAGGTGATAGGACTCGGTATAGTTATGCGAGAATCAATGAAATTCTGGCTATGCCGCATTTGATTGATATCCAGAGAAAGTCCTATGAGTGGTTCATTCAGAAGGGCCTTATGGAGATTCTGCATGATATTTCTCCTATTAAAGACTTTGCAGGCAATCTGGAGCTTTACTTCGAAAGCTTTGAATTAGGAGCTCCTAAATATAGCGTTGAAGAGTGCAAGGAGAGAGATGAGTCTTATTCTGCACCGATGAACGTAAAAGCTCGTCTCGTTTTCAAAGGTGAATTTGACGAGATGAAAGAATCCTCTGTGTTTATGGGTGACTTCCCGCTGATGACTGATACCGGTACCTTTGTTATCAATGGTGCTGAACGTGTTATAGTCAGCCAGCTGGTACGTTCTCCTGGCGTTTACTATAGTGTAACTATGGATCCGAGCGGCAAAAAGATTTATGGTACTACCGTAATTCCTAACCGTGGCGCTTGGATTGAATATGAAACTGATATCAATGATATCATCTCTGCTCGTGTAGACCGTACCCGTAAGGTTCCGGCAACAGTGCTGCTGCGTGCTTTAGGCTTATCCTCTAATGATGAGATTATCGCATGCTTCGGCAATCATCCTGCATTGCTGGCTACCCTGGAGAAGGATACCACTACCAACAAAGATGAAGCAATGCTGGAGCTTTACAGAAAGCTGCGTCCTGGCGAGCCTGTTATCCTGGAAAACGCTGTACAGCTGATTGAGAATACCTTCTTCGACAGCAAGCGTTATGATCTGGCTAATGTTGGCCGTTATAAGCTCAACAAGAAGCTTGGCTGGCGCAACCGTTTGAGCGGTACTGTACTGGCTGAACCTATTGTTAATGAAGAAACTGGCGAAATCATCCTGCCGGAAGGCACTAAGATGACCGACGAAAATCTGGATAAGATTGAAGAGAGCGGTGTCTACAGTGAACGTGGCCTTCGTGCTGTTAAGGTTAAAAATCATGAAGCAGATATGCTGCTGATGTTTACCACCGGCATTGATGCAAAACTGCATACAGTTACCCAAGAGGATGTATTTACTTCCTTTAACTATCTGCTGAACCTGATGGATGGTCATGGTACCGGCGATGATATTGACCATTTGGGCAATCGTCGTGTACGCTGCGTTGGTGAATTGCTGCAAAACCAATTCCGTATCGGCCTGTCCCGTATGGAACGCGTTGTTAAAGAACGTATGACAATTCAGGACAATGAGGCTATTACTCCGCAGGCACTGATTAACATCCGTCCTGTAGTTGCTGCTATTAAGGAATTCTTCGGCAGCAGCCAGCTGTCCCAGTTTATGGACCAGAACAACCCGCTGGCAGAGCTGACTAATAAGCGTCGTCTGTCTGCCCTTGGCCCTGGCGGTCTGTCCCGTGAGCGTGCAGGCTACGAAGTCCGCGACGTACACAACTCCCACTATGGCCGTATGTGTCCTATCGAGACGCCTGAAGGTCCTAACATCGGTTTGATTGGTTCCTTGTCTACCTATGCTGTTATCAATGAATACGGTTTCATGGAAACTCCGTATCGTGTTGTTGATAAAGCAAATAAACGTGTAACTGAAGAAATCAGATACATGACTGCTGATGAAGAGGATAAATATATCGTAGCACAGGCCAACGAACCGTTGGATGATGATGGCTACTTTATGGGCGAGCGTGTAACTGCCCGTGCTAAGGATGATGTCCTTTCTATTACTCCTGATAAAGTAGACCTGATGGACGTTTCTCCTAAACAGGTAGTATCTATTGCAACTGCACTGATTCCGTTCCTGGAAAACGATGACGCTAACCGTGCTCTGATGGGTGCGAACATGCAGCGTCAGGCTGTACCTCTGCTCTGTACTCAGGCTCCGATTATCGGTACCGG
>OGYX01002749.1_pt1 | contig 10939 bp, 6 predicted proteins | sample 1576601 | NCBI WGS metagenome assembly OGYX01 (sample SAMEA3541561, study PRJEB24748) | human gut metagenome | biome: human gut; feature: human-associated habitat; material: faeces | place: China | collected 2012 | reverse complement strand
ATTCATCTCACCGCCTAAAGAGGCGGGAGACTTCTTGCAGAATCAGGTTAAATTAATTTATTTTGCTTTGCAATGTCAGCAATAGCTTCTAAGGATAACTTAGTATACTGAGCAATCTTTTCAAAAGGTACGCCATCTTTCAGCATTTCCAGTACGTCGTCTTGTTTTCCTAAATCCCAACCACGTTTTTCTCCTACTTCTTCCCCCAGTTTACGTCCGCGTTTTTCTCCTCGCCGTTCCCCGCGCCGTTCAATACCTTCGCTCAAGTTACACATTGTCGCCACTCCTTTCTCTAAGTGCGGTGTCATTGTTACGTTAAATTCTTTCGCCAATACTTTCTGCTTTTCTTGAGGACTGATGTTATCCAAGAGCAGCATGTTTAGCAACCGCAAAATACCTTTTAACTGCCTATGGCTTTTGCTTCCCAGACAGACCAAGACGATACGGATCAAATCGTAATGACTCCGCTCGGCCTGGGTATGCCCGATTAGATGTTTCTCTGTCAGTTGGTAACTGGAAATATGGTACTCCCATTTTTTCGTTGGCATCGTGCAGATCCAAATAGAATAGACCTTCTGGATTTTTTCGTAATGGGATTTCACGAAAACTGTGCCATACTGACTGGAAATCATGCGACCGCAATAGTAGACGGCCCGCTTTAGCAGCGGATAGCCCGGATTAAAATCGTTCTGTGCTTCCAGATTAATGATGAGCTGGATGAGCTTTCCGTCCACAGGAGCTACGGCATGGAAACGAATGTCATAATACACCGTTCCTTCCGCTCCGGATTTGTCTTCCGTCTGCTCACTTTCGATGCGTGGTGCAATAGCTTCCGGGTCCACAGCTATACAGCTGATACTCGGTTCCCCCTGGATATAGCGTTGGGCAATATCCTGCAAAGCACAATCCTTGAATTCTTCCGTGCAGGCCTTTAGGATATGGGCCATGATGCCTCGCTCCGAAAGGACCCGCTTGCACGCCTCGTCATACGCTTTCTTTTGCGCTTTGGCCTGTTGTGCCGAATCGGACATGATGTCACACCTCCAGATTCACTTTTATTGTATAATAATCATTTCCGCTCCGCAATAGAACGGCTTCTGATTTCATCATACACCACAAAACAGGACCAAATTGAAATTCTAATCGTCTTTTAATCGAATTTCCGAATATTTAAGGAACCGTTAATGTAGATTAGTGTCTATCGGCCGGGCGAAAAGTCGTTCATCGAATTTTAGAGTTAAGGGCCCCGCAGGCCGCATTCGTAGGGGACGGCCAAAGGGCGTCCAGCCACGGCTGTCCGTTTTGGCAGCCGTCCTGCACCTCCCGCTGTTCGGCACCTGACGGGCCAAAAAGGCCGCGTGAATCCTGGGCATAGCCAGAATTTATGACGAGTGGCACACGGTCGTAATACAAAAATAAAAAACGGGCTTGTCGCACGACGACAAGCCCGTTAAAGTTGTTAGTGGCTAGCAGTTAGTTGTTGGCGGATGGCTTTAAGCGACAGCGCCGTTTTTACTTTACGCTTTCTTTATATTGCTTCTAGCCGTAATCTCGAAGGGGATCCGTTGTTCCCCGACGGATTTCTTGATGAAAATGTTGATTGCCGTCGACATGCTCATGCCGATGGAGTCACAAAATTTCTCAAAGTCTTTTTTCAAATCCGCGTCGACGCGAATACAAATCGTTGTCTGTGCCATGATACCCCTCTATTTCTTGCCGACGTACTGACGGATCATTTCTCCCTGTTCCTTGACCAGGGCTTCCAGTTCGGCAATCTTCTTATCCTGCTGATCCACCGTATTTTCCAAGCTTTCAATCTTCTTGGCCATGGCCGTCTTCGACGTCGTGATGCCGCTGCCACCTTGACCAATCTTGAAGCTCAAACCGGCGTTAAACATATTTTCCCCGTTGCCGAAATTCGTACCCAGACTGAACATGGTATCTTCATTGGGACGATAGAAGGCACCCAAAGAGACACTGTTGGCATTGCGGTAATTGCCATAACCAACGGCGAAATCCCACTTGTCATCAGGGTCAAAATCCAATGGATGAAGCGCTGCCAAAGCGGCCGCACCGGCACCGACCTTATTGACGCGGTTATCGAGGTCAGAAATACGACCATTCATATGGTAAATAGATTCCGTGTTGGCCGTTACCTGATTATCCAAAGCCGACAAGTTTTCGCCAGCCGTGTTGGACTGTTTGACGAAAGTCCCGTCTTTTGCAACTCTCGTTTCATTATAGAGCTGACCGCCATTAATGGCATCTTTCGAACCTTTCGAGATGATTCCGTCTGCTACATTCGTGATTTTCTTATCACCCCCATTAATACCACTCTTGGTAATCGACGGGCCTCCCGTGATAGTCAGTCCATCACTGGTCATCTTCGTATCCCCGGCTGTTACGCTATTTACGGTGATTTCTTTATTGAGGGATACTTTGTAGTTAGCCGGTTTGGTCGAGTCGGTTGCGGTATTCGTAACCGTGATGTTTGCATCACCAATGACAGTTCCTACGCCACCGTCTTTACCGTCCTTCCCATCTTTACCCGGTGCGCCGGTATCACCTTTGTCGCCCTTGTCTCCTTTCGGGCCTTTTTCACCAGTTGCACCGGTATCACCTTTATCGCCCTTATCTCCTTTCAGGCCTTTTTCACCAGTTGCACCGGTATCACCTTTGTCGCCCTTATCTCCTTTCAGGCCTTTTTCACCAGTTGCACCGGTATCACCTTTATCGCCCTTATCTCCTTTCAGGCCTTTTTCACCAGTTGCACCGGTATCACCTTTGTCGCCCTTATCTCCTTTCAGGCCTTTTTCACCAGTTGCACCGGTATCACCTTTGTCGCCCTTGTCTCCTTTCGGGCCTTTAAAGGCCGGATCATCTTTCAGAGCATCTTTATCCAAAGTAACCAGTACTCGTTTGTCGCCTTCACTACCAACTTCCTGCGCCTTCAGACCATCGCCAAAATCAAACTGCAGATTGCTAATCGTCATGTCCTTTGCAATCTGGCTACCGCTTAAATACCCACTACTTGCAACTTTACCGCCGTTATAGATCTGAACAGGCAGATTCATCACGGCCTTCAGCTGGGCCACATTGACGGCATCGGTATCATTGAAACCAGCAGCCAAGTTGGTAATCTGACGGGTAATAGCCGGGGTAGTTACGTTATCGTCTTTATCCTTTTCTTCTGCACGACCGACCGAAACTGCAGCCGCCGTCGATTTCCAGGTGGAAGAGTCCACTGTTGATGGCTTTTTCGTAGCAGGATCATATCCGATGGCATTTTTATCAACAGAAGCCTTGTCAACAGAAGCTACAGAACCGGCACCGAGAGCTACACCGCCATCCACCGTGGCATTGGCATTATGACCGAGGATGATAGTATCTTTTTTCTCTGTTGTGATGGGCGTCTTTTCGTCTGCATTACCGATGATGACGTTATTAGTCTGTTCATCAGCAATCACACGATTGTCCCCAATAAGCGTATTACTATTCGCTGTTTCTCTAATTACGTTGTTACTACCTATAATCTTGACGTTGCTAACATTTGTAGCTGTATTGTTATAGCCATTAATCATATTGTACTTGCTAACAGATGTTTCCGTACCGGTCAACGTATTATTAATCCCAACTAACTGGGAAGCCTGTGTCCAGTCAGCCGTGTTACCACCGCCAATAGCCAGCGTTGCGCCGCCTTCTTCTTTTTGGACAGCATTTCTTAAGGAATCTACCATACCATCTACTGTGGATGAACCCTTTGTTACATCAATGCTTGTAATAGGCCTTATTGAATTACTAATCTGGTTACCTGCACCATAAATTAATGCTCCATTAGCATTTTCAGCAATATTCGCAATCCCCACAATACTATTAGCTACGCCACTTGTCCCACTATAACCTTTAGTACGAATGCTGTTCAATGAACCAATAACATTGGCACCAAAGTTCTGTGTACCCGTTGAATAACTATTTGAACCAGAACCGTCAAAATCACCAGTAATGATAGAATATGCACCAACCATCGTTGCTAAAGCACCACGGTTATATGTATTTGAACCTATAGTAGTCATATCAACGATATTCGCTTCACTATTCGTCTTATCAGTCACATCCATATTTCCCATCTTACCCGTATAGGTATGCGCTCCAATCTGAACGCTGCCTGTACGAGCATAGGAATTCGTTCCGATAGCAATGCCTCCTGGAATACGTGATATGTCCTTAGGACCTGTTGAATATCCAAAAATTTGATTCCAGTTCCCTTTATCAAAGCTTAGCTGAAATTCCTGCTGACCTGTGCCATTTAATACATAAGCATTTTTACCGATTGCAATAGAAGTTAAGCTATAGCCATTCGAAGCTACTCTCGAATTCGTCCCAACAGCAATGGAAGAGTCTCCATCAGAAGAAGCACCCACGCCTGCTGCAATAGCATTTACACCTTTTGCACCATCGTTATTGTAGTTTCCTGCTTTGGTATCTTGGGAATTTACACTATAGAAATGCGTCTTAACTGCATCAGCAGCTGCTGTTGCAGTTACTTTCATCTGAGCCACATTGACGGCATCGGTGGCTTCTGTACCGGCAGCCAGGTTAGTAATCTGACGAGTAGATTTGACAGTATTTGTCTGCTCCTTGCCTTCCTTGTCTTTATATTTAACTTCACGGTCCGCACCGCCTACAGAAACGGCAGCATCGGTGGATACCCAAGCAGAATAATCTGTGTCGGAGTTGTTATGCTTCTTGCCCTGTGCGTCATAACCTGTTTTTCCAGCTTCGGTAGAGGCGACAGAATCCGAACCAAGGGCTACACCGCCATTTTGAGTGACATCTGTATTATAGCCGACCATGACGGCATTTTCGATATCGTTTTTGTGTTCCTTGACTGGAACTTGTTCAGTTACATTATATTTGACGTCCTGCCACACAGGTGACTTATATTCTTTTTGTGAAGTCTGCTCTTTAGACTTCATGGACCCTAATACAACATTATGCTTCCCACCATTCATATTATGATAGTCGCCAATAACTACATTATCTTCACCATTGCTTAACGTATTGTTGGAACCAACAACGGCACTATGCGTAATATTTGTTCCTGTATTCCCATAGCCATTAATTGTATTGTTGGCACTAATCTTATTTTGGTTGCCCGTTAATGTATTAGCCGTGCCCAATATTTGTGAACGAATTGCATAGTCCGCTGCGTTGCCATTACCCAAGACAGAAACTGCACCGCTAGCATTAGCTGCATATGCTTTCATCGCAGCAATAGCATCATCATAACTTAAATTGAATAAATTATTATCATCACCGAGATTATAATATTGAACAGCAGACGTTACATCCTGCAACCAAACATCATCCATACTATCATCATTTCCGAAAACATTTGCTTTGATAATATCCGGCTGGGAATGAGTAACTGTATTAGCTGCCCCCATAATCATAGTTCCTCTGGCACTAGATGTCTTGTTCAACGTACCATTAATACTATTTCCAAATCCATCCACAGCTTTAAAATACGGATCATAATTACTACTATCCTCAAAGACTGGACGGGCACTTTCTATGGTATTAAATGCACCATAAATAGAGGAAAGTGCCCCATAATTTTCAGCAATATAATTTGCTTCTGACTGGTCAGCATATCCCTGGATAATAGACCTATGCCCCATTATCGTTTGAAACTCCCCATTTCCCTGAGAACGATTGCCAACAACTATACTTTCACCCATCGTATTTGAAGCGTGATTGCCAAGAATAATACTATTCCGACCTACAGTATATTTATCGTGGTGGTTTGGATTATCAGTCTTTTCATTTTGTTCAGCAGGTGATAATGAACCGATAACAATAGATTCTTCTATACCATCAATATTCTGATTACTGCCCACAACAATGCCTGAAGCAGGACCACCTGCAGAATCCACCAATTTAGAATCTGCTATATTATGATTACCTATAACCGTTAGGGAATCCCATTCATTACGATACGTATCACCCGAATGAATGGTATTTTCACGACCAATCGTTATGTCTGCAACACTCAAATCCCTGCCTTCAGGATGACCATAATCCGTAACTGTCCCTTTGTCTCTGCCAATAATGGTATTATGATCACCAATGACTTGCTGATTACGGCTGCCTGAAATAGTATTATTTGAACCAACAATACGGGCATCATCACTTCTAACTTGAGCGACGACCTTATCTCCATCTTTCACTTCATTCGTAACCGTATTGCTATCACCGACAATCTTTGCATTGCTGCTGTCTTTGACCTTGTTGTTCTTGCCGGTAATATTTGCGTTGATAGAATCTGTCTTCGTGACTTCATTCCCGTTGCTGTCCGTCACTGTCGTATCATCCGCGGCCAATACTGGCGAATAAGCCACTCCACCGAAAGTCAGCAGTCCGGTGACAATGGCAGCTACGGCCACCTTACCTAAATACCCCCCCCCGGTGTACATTTGTACTTATAAGTTCACTCTTACTGGACGATTTGTGTTGGCTTTTCGTTAATTCTGATACAACGACATAGCAATGTCTGGCTTTACTCCAAATGACTTTATACGCTCGATTCATAAAAAGCATCTCCTTTTTTCGTTATTATATGCATTTTATATGATTAATGAAGTGCATATCTGTAACAAAACTGTTATTTCATTATAGCATATAAAGTCGCAAAATAAAGCAGTATATAGCCATTCGTAAGTTATTGCCAAGTCGTCGTCCCATACTTTATATTAACTTTTTTAATATATTTTTAATATAATTATTTGCAATTATATATACAAAATAAAGAAAAATTTTTCTGTGATTTTTTTGATGAGTCTGTCGCGGCAAAGCCGCATCTGAGTCCGAGGAAAGGCAGTGACTCGTGGTTTGTGGCTCGTGGCTCGTAAAAACCTGCCATTATACTCGGACGGACTGTGGTCGAATCTCACAGCGGGCTCGCCACGTGCGAGCCCCTACGCATACTACGCACAAGGCCGTGGACCGTGTTTTTTTGCGGCCTGCGAACTGCAGTCCCCTACTTATTGTCTTCCAGAAAGGCTTCCGCATCTTGGCGGATTTTTTCCAGGTCCAGGCCCTGGTCGCGGGCGCCGAAGATGCAGCCGCAGTAGGGCTGGCGGTAGAGGTGGTAGGCTTCGGTCATTTTCGTCGATGTGAGGAAGCCGTTGTTTTTCTTGAAGTCCGTCGGCAAGTAGGCGTAGCCGTACTGGTCTTCGATATCCCGGCCGACTTCGTTTATGACCTGCGAGTTCTTATGAGGGCTGACGGTCAGGGTCGTCGTGAAATAGTCATAGCCCAGTTCCTGCATCTTTTCAGCTGTCGCCTTCATGCGCTGGACGAAGCAGACGCGGCAGCGGGCGCCGCCTTCCGGTTCGTCTTCCAGGCCCTTGACGGCTTCAAAGTACGTCTCCGGTTCATAGGGCGCGGCCAGGAAATGGACGTCGTGGCCAGTCTCTTTGTTATAGGCTTCGATGAACTGTTTCTGGACGAATTCCCGCCGCCGGTATTCGGCTTCCGGATGGATATTGGGGTTGAAATAGTAGACCGTCACATCAGCCACGCCGGTCAACCTATCCAGGACGGCCGTACTGCACGGGCCGCAGCAGGAATGGAGCAGGACCCGCGGCTTGACGCCTTCCTGCTGCCAACGGCGGGCCATGCGCTGGAATACTTTATCGAAGTTGATCCGCTGGTTTTGATTCATGCGGTCCAGAATTTCATGAAAATCAATCATCGTTTATACTCTCTTTCTAATATAGATTTATTTTATATTATACCATAGCATGGATAGCGCCATCGAGTATCTGCCAGAGCGTCAGGTAAAGGCCTATTTTTTATCCCCCCCATGGGCTTATATTGGCCAGGCTTTTTTAGTAAAATAGTAATATAGTTAAATTTCTAAGGAAAAGAGGTTTCATTATGCATATACCTGAAAATTACCTGAGCCCTTCGACGTGCGGTGTCCTCGGCGCCGTCATGGTCCCTATCTGGCTGCTGTCCATCCGCAAGGTCAAGGAAACGGTGCCCCGTGAAAAGCTGCCCCTCCTCGGCATTGCTGCGGCCTTTTCCTTCCTGGCCATGATGTTCAATATCCCCCTGCCCGGCGGTACGACGGGACACGCCGTCGGCGGTACGCTCATTGCCATCCTCTTCGGGCCGTACGCGGCCTGTCTGGCCGTCAGCGTGGCCCTGCTCATCCAGGCCCTGTTCTTCGGTGACGGCGGCATCCTGGCTTTCGGCGCCAACTGCTTCAACATGGCTTTCGTCCTGCCCTTTACGGGATATTTCATCTATCACGGCCTGAAGAAGGTCATCTCGTCGGATACGGTCGCCGCCGGCATCGGCGCTTATGTTGGCATCAACGCAGCTGCCTTCTGTGCTGCCGTGGAATTTGGCATCCAGCCCCTGCTGTTCACCGATGCTGCCGGTCAGGCCCTGTACTGCCCGTATCCCCTGTGGATTTCCCTTCCGGCCATGATGATCGGCCACCTCACCTTGTTCGGCCTGGCAGAAGTCGTCTTCACGACGGGCGTCCTGGCTTATCTTCGCAAGACGTCGCCGGACCTGTTCCAGCTGGCCGCCCCGGCTTCGTCCAATAAGTCCCTCTTCGGTCTCCTGGCCGCCCTCATCGTCGCCACGCCCCTCGGCTTACTGGCTGCCGGTACGGCCTGGGGTGAATGGGATGCGGAAGAACTGGCAGACACGGACTTCTTCGGTTCCGCCCTGGGGTATACGCCGGCAGGCATGGAAAACGGCTTTTCCTTCGATGTCCTCATGCCGGACTACGCCATTGCCGGCCTGCCCGACGCCGCCGGCTACATCATTTCGGCCATCGTCGGCACAGCGCTTCTCATCATCATCTTTAAGGTCATCGCGTCCCTCCTGCCGTCCCGGCCGACTTTCGATACGCCGGCTCAGCATTAAGGGGGCTTGTCCATGAAGCTCCCTGAATGGGCAGTCCGCGAAGAAATATATAATCCCGGCAGCGACCGGGATTATTTCATTTCCCGCTCCCTGCTCAAGATCGTCTCTATCCTGACGGCCCTGCGCGGCCAGGGACTGCGGCCGGCCCGGCCCATCGGCGCAGCACCGGCCTTATTGGCTGCCCTGGTCCTCATCGCCCTCATCGTCATGGCCCGGACGACGGCCTTCCTCTGGGCCGTCCTGGCCGGTGAACTGGTCCTCCTCTGCTTCCAACCGGGACGGCCCCTGCGCCGGGCCCTCGGCGCCGCCCTGGCAGCGTCCCTGTTCTGTGCCGTCCTCGTCGCCCCGTCTTTTTTCCTGGGCAATGGCCGCTACGCCTTTCTCCTGCCCTGCAAGACCTTTCTCACCGTGACGGCCCTGATGCTCCTGCAGGAAAACCTGGCCTGGCATGAACTGACCGGCGCCCTGCGGACGTTCCGCGTCCCGTCGCTGGTCATCTTCATCCTCGACACGACGCTGCGCTACATCGCCATCTTAGGCCAGGAAGCGTCCGACCTGCTGACGGCCCTCAAGCTGCGCTCTGTCGGTTACAATCCCGACAAGAAGGCCGCCATGAGCGGCGTTTCCGGTATTTTGCTGCAAAAGTCCCAGCGCCTGTCCCAAGACCTGTACGAAGCCATGTGCTGCCGCTGCTTCACTGGCGATTACCGGCCCTATGAGGACGGCCGGAAGCGCCGTTTCTCTCCCGCCACGGGGCTGCTCGTCCTGGCCCTGCTGGCCTATGTCTATCTCTTCATCCGCCTGGAAGGAGTCCTCTCATGATACAACTCGACGACGTCTGTTTCGCCTATGACGACAGGCCCATCCTCTCTCATCTCACGGAAACCATCGAACCGGGCCAGGCCGTCCTCCTCAGCGGTCCCAACGGCTCGGGGAAATCGACGCTCCTGCGCCTGCTGAACGGCCTGATTTTCCCCCAGCAGGGGACGTATACCTTTGACGGCACGGTCATCACGGCCGGCAAGATGCGGGACCACGCCTATTCCAAATGGTTCCACCAGCGCCTGGGCTACGTCTGGCAGAATCCTGATTCCCAGCTCTTCTGCAGCAGCGTCCGCGAGGAACTGGCCTTCGGCCCGGTCCAGATGGGATTGAAGCCTGAAGAAATCCACCAGCGCGTCGACGATGCCCTGGAACTGCTGGGCCTGACCCGGCTGGCCTCCCGCCCGCCTTACACCCTGTCCGGCGGCGAAAAGAAACGGACGGCCATCGCCTCCATCCTGACCATGAACCCCCAGGTCTGGACCATGGACGAACCGGAAAGCTACCTCGACGCCGACGGCCTGGACTGGCTTTCAGACTTCCTGCCCAGCCTGAAAGCAGCCGGCAAGACCCTCATCATCGCCACACACCACGCCGACCGCCTGGCCTCCCTTGTGGATAAGGAAATAATTGTAGGGGACGCCTAAAAGGCGTCCCGCAGTTCGTGGCTCTTTGTGATATTTCACCACATCTCAGGCTTACATATGTCAAACTTTCAAATACAACCTCTTGGTCAAATGCAACCTCTCAGTCAGCTGCGCTGACAGCTCTCCTATTAGGAGAGCCTGTGTTACGCATCATTTAAGATTTTTAACAATTATTCAAAATATTTTATTGATTTTTAGCTTATAAAGTTATATAATATAAGTACAAACAGAACAGTAAGACAGAAGATGCAACGCAGCACTTATTTCGCCGTTGCATCTTTTGTTGTTTTCAGACTCAAAAAAGGGGGCAGTGCTTATGTTAATCTACGGACTGGAACAAGCCCTGATGGTGACCCATGGATATGAAGTGGAATTTAATCAGAAAAAAGAAACGGCCCACCTGGTACAGACGACCGATGGACCGATGAAGACGGAAAAAAGTCACTTGGAATACTTGATGGATAAGTTGGTCAACTACTCCCGACTAAAGTCGGGAGCTTGTAAGTCGGAACTGCATAGGTACT
>OGYX01002743.1_pt1 | contig 10955 bp, 5 predicted proteins | sample 1576601 | NCBI WGS metagenome assembly OGYX01 (sample SAMEA3541561, study PRJEB24748) | human gut metagenome | biome: human gut; feature: human-associated habitat; material: faeces | place: China | collected 2012 | reverse complement strand
AATGGTGGTCTGGGTGTACCTCTTTATACCGAGCCTGTTAATCCGTCTGAATGTAACAAGGGGCAGAGTACTGAACAAGAGGTATGGGCACAAGTCATTCAAGACTTAAGTGATGCCATAGCTGAACCTAATTTGCCGGATAATCAAATTCAAGGTGAAGGACGCGTAAGTAAAGGCGCTGCTTATGCATTGCGTGGTAAAGCTTATTTGTTGACCAAAGAATATGATAAAGCTATTGCTGATTTTGCTAAAGTAGGAGACTGTGGCTATAAACTATTTCCAAACTATAGACAGCTTTTTAAGGTTGCTAATGAACGTTGTGAAGAAATGATTCTTAGCGTACAGTATATTGAAGATCCTACCGGATATGGTACAGGTATACAAAAATATTGTGCAGCATTCACTCAAGGTGCAAAAGATTCTCGCGGATGCTGGGGGGACTTACAAGTCACTCCTGCGGTTGTAAATCTCTATGAAGAAGTAGATGGACAAACAGTAAAAGAATTCGCTTGGGAAGATTATTTGTCTGATTGGAAAAAAGTAACTGACATGGAAGCTGCAGAAGGTCATACTAAATACCGCAAAGTTTTCTTTATTCGTGATAAATACGTAAATGGTCAGGAAATTCATCCAACTGTAACTAAAGTTATTGACACCGAATTAGCAAAATTGCCCAAAGAAGTTCAGGCGTTCTATTTACCTGAAGGCAATGAGGCCCGTTTGAAAGCAGCTTACGCTCATCGCGATCCTCGTTTGGCTTACAATGTGGTAACACCTTATGCCAACTATTTAGGCGTAAACAGTAACTCTACTGCAGAAGAATGGTATACCTTCCGTTGGCCGGTAGCCGGAAAATATTATGCAGACCAAGCATCTGCCGAACCCAATGCTAATCCTAACTTGCCAGATAGTTATTATGCTTCAGGTTTCATGAATGCACAGGCTGAATTTAAATACATCCATCGTAAATTCATTGGCGAAGGTTTGGAATATCAACGTCGTGAACAGAATCCGGTGGATGAGCCGATTATTCGTTATGCCGACGTATTACTAATGTGGGCTGAAGCTCTCGTTGAAAAAGGTGATTTATCCGGTGCTATGAGTAAGGTAAAAGAAGTGCGTGACCGTGTTGGCATACCTACAATGGCTTCAAGCTTCTCCGACCAAACTACAGCCCGCAACTATGTACGTGATGAACGTCGTCGCGAATTTGTAAACGAGGGTGTTAACTTCTTTGACGAAATGCGTTGGCGTACATTGAAAGAAACTAAATTTGATGAAAAAGTTGCTCAACATGCGTGGGGAGGTTCAGAAAGTACAGGTGGTACTGTTTATGATTGGATAGGAGAACAATGGTATACATGGCCTGTACCTAAGAGCGAAATTGAACTTAACCCGAATTTGACACGTACGCCGGGATGGGAATATTAACATTCTTTTAGTGGTTATCAATATTCCTAAAAAGAATAAAAACTCGCTTGAAGTTTCTAAAATAGATTTTCGAAAGCAGGCGTTGATTTTTAAAGCTCGATCTTCTATGATTTAATTGATAAAGTCATAGATTGATACAGAATATAGCTGAGTTTATCTGTTTCCGGATAGACTCAGCTGTTTTCTTTTTTATCCTGTCCTCTTCACATATACTGGTCATTTTTTTTCAAATAAAATTACTTAGCTCTATTTAGGTAAAATGATTGAACTTTATCGTCCCTTTAAACTGCACCGTGCAAGTATCCTATATCGGTTACGTTACAAAGGATATAAAGATCACAAGCACAACAAATAACCTGTCTATAAAGTTAGCAGAAGATACCGAAACTTTGGATGAGGTTGTAGTAGTAGGTTACGGTGTACAGAAAAAAGTAAATCTAACAGGTGCGGTTGCTTCCGTGGACTTCGAGGAACAAACTAAATCTCGTCCCATTACTACTGTTTCTTCTGCATTAGCCGGTTTAAGTCCCGGTTTGCAGGCATCATCAGGTTCTGCAATGCCCGGTGAAGATAACACTACTCTGCGCGTTCGTGGTGTCGGCACTATGAATACGGCATCTCCGTTGGTTATTATTGACGGTATGGAAGGCTCATTGAATGCCGTAAATCCTTTGGACGTTGAAAACATCTCTATTTTGAAAGACGCTGCTTCTTGTGCCATCTATGGTGCACGTGCTGCCAACGGTGTTATTCTGGTAACCACCAAAACAGGTACACGTGACAAAATCAGTATCAACTATAGCGGTCGCATCTCATTCAACAGCCCGACCCGTATGATTAAAATGATGAGTAATTATGCTGATTACATGGAGCTAATGAATGAATCATATAGAAATGTAGGAAAGTCTGATGATTTATTCGACCAGAAATACATTGATTTGTGGCGTGAGAAATCTAAAGACCCGAATGGTCTGAATGAGAACGGTGTACCCAATTACATTGCTTATCCGAATACCGACTGGGCTGAAGAATTATTCTCGGGTGGTGTAATCCATGATCACAACTTGTCTGTATCAGGTGGCTCTGACAAAATTCGCTTCTTGTTGTCGGCCGGTTATCAAGATAATGAAGGTGTGGTAGACAATACTGCCAACAAACGTTATTCAATGCGTGCCAACATCGAAGCGAATCCGACCAAATGGCTGACTGTGGGTACTCGTACTTATGCATCACAGATGGATCGTGAAGTTGGTGACTTTTCAAATGCAAATAACTTCTTGCGCCAATCTACAGCCGGTACTTATCCTTATTGGAACGGCAGCTACGGTTATCCGGAATGTCCTGACGAACGTGCTACAGCCAATAACCCGTTATACAAGTTGGCACGTAACGATGGATTCAAGCGTTACAACCGCTTCAATACCACTTTGTTCAGCAAAATCAAATTCTTTGAAGATTTGAGTTGGGATTTCAACTTCAACTATAACCGCTATATCTATGAAACACGCCAGCATGGTGTACCTGCTTATCAGACACGTTTCAGTGACGGTGTAATTGTTGACGGTATTACTCCTCCCTCACAATTGAGTACCAGCTTCGACTACGAATCAAACTATTCTTATACATTGGAGAACCTGATTAACTACCATCACACATTTGCTCAGAAGCATGATGTTTCTGCATTGTTAGGTTATCAGGAATTCTACAAGAACTATTATAAGGTAAATGCAGCCAAAAAAGGTTTGATTGACGAATCATTGAACCAATTCGACGAAGCTACAGAAATGACAAGCATCGGCGGTTCTACCGAGGACTATGCAACCCGCTCTTATTTTGGCCGTGTAAATTACGCATATGACTCACGTTATTTGTTCGAAGCGAACTTCCGTTATGACGGTTCTTCACGCTTCCACAAAGACCATCGTTGGGGTTTCTTCCCATCATTGTCCGGTGCATGGCGTATTTCTGAAGAATCATTCATGGAATCAACCCGTTCATGGTTGGATAACCTGAAGATTCGTTTGTCTTGGGGTAAATTAGGTAACTCTGAAATCGGTAACTATGAATACCAGTCTGTTTACGGTCCTTCTAGATACGTATTCGGAAACGCATTAGCTTCCGGTTTGGCTATTACGGCAGCATCCAATGAGTTGCTGCAGTGGGAAGCTACTACCACAACCAATTTCGGTATTGATGCTTCTTTGTTGAACAACCGTCTAACAGCCAGTATCGATATATACCACAAAATGACAACCGGTATCCTCTACCGTCCTACCATGGAATATGTTTTGGGTAATCATACGGCCCCCAGACAGAATATTGCCGAAGTTAGCAATGACGGTATCGAGTTCTCATTGGGATGGCGCGACAGAATCGGAAAAGTAGAATACTCTGTAAGCGGTAACTTCTCTTATAATAAGAATAAGGTGGACAAATATAATGGTGAATATACCAAAACCTGGGTAGAAGATCCGAACAATACATTAACCGGCGGTAAATGGACAGACAATATCGGTGATGTTTCATCCGGCGGCAATACTCCGGTAGTAGAAGGTCACATGCTGAACGAATACCGTTATCGCAGTGTATATAAAGGAAATGGCAAGTACTTTAATGCAGACGGCTCTGTAAATCCGGCAGGTGGTCCCAAGGGTGGTATGATTCGTACAGAAGAAGATATGAACTGGGTAAAAGCCATGATGGATGCAGGTTACAAATTCAAACCGGGTAACTCAATCGGTAAAGCCAATATCTACTATGGTGACTATATTTATGCCGATGTTAACGGTGACGGCGTATATGGTGACTCTGACGACGAAGAATTCCAGGGACGTTCCAAGACTCCGAAATACAACTTCGGTTTCCAGGCTTCTGCTGCATGGAACGGATTTGACATCTCAATGGTATGGGCAGGTGCTGCCGGTTTCGATATCTATTGGGGTCCGACAGCCGGTTACAACGCTGCCAAGACAGAATGGGGTAACAATATCGCACAGCGCATTGCAGACGACCACTATTTCTATGATCCGAGCAATCCCGATGATCCACGTACAAACATCAACGGTAAATATCCGCGTATGACTTATCTTGACGGTAACGTTCAGAATAATGCATCGTCTAACCGCTGGTTGTACAATGGTGACTATATCAAGTTGAAGAACTTGTCTTTAGGCTATACTTTGCCACAGAAATGGGTAACTAAAGTAGCAATGCAAAATGCACGTATTTACGTTTCTGCAGAAAACTTACTGACAATCACTTCTTTTGAAGGTCAGGACCCGGAATCTGCAACCGGTATGGGATATGCTCCATTTAGAAGCATTGCCATCGGTGCCAACATAACATTCTAATAACCTTAAGATACGAACTTATGAAACTATTTACAAAATTATTTATATTATCAGCTGCAGTAACAGCTCTAAGCGGTTGCCGAAGCGACTTATTGGACACCGTTCCCTATGATAAGGCGGCATCCAATTCTATGTGGACAAACGAAAACTTTTGCGAATTGGGAGTAACCGGTGTATACCATGAATTGCGCGAAGACTACATTGCAAAAAAAGCATACGAACTGGAGGCATACTGCGTCAGCGGCAGCTGCCGTGACAACGACTATTCCATTCTGGCAGGAACGGCATCCACCGGTTCCGGTCTTTTTTCCGACTATTGGAAACAGCACTATGAAGGAATCCAACGTGCAAACGATGCAATCTCACACCTTGCAGAGGCTCCGGTTCCCGATGCTTTCAAGAACAAGCTGATTGCCGAAGTCAAGATTTTGCGCGCATTCTTCTATTACAAGCTGAATGCCGTGTTCAGAGGAGTGCCCTACTATGACGTACCTGTATTGATTACAGAAGCTAACAAACCCCGAAGCAGCGAAATCGAAATATGGGAAGCTTGTGTGAAAGACCTCACGGATGCCATCAACGAGCCGACGTTGCCCGACCGTATTGCAGCCGGCAATGCACAATGGGGACGCGTAACCAAATCCGTTGCCTATGCATTGCGTGGTAAAGTGTACCTGTGGATGCAGGACTGGGCAAAAGCCGAAGCCGACTTCCGACAGGTGGGAAATATGGGACACAAGTTATTCGATGGAGGTTACAAACAACTCTTCAAAGAAGCTAACGAACAAAGTGATGAAGCTATTTTCTCTTTACAATGTATAGACAACAACGAAACTGCCGACGGTAACTCAATGAGCTTCCGTTACGGTGGTCGTACAACATTCGGCTCTTGCTGGAATACCATTTTGGCCAGCACCGACTTCGTTGACACTTATGAAAACATAGACGGTAGCAAGTTCAATTGGGATGATTATCTTCCCGGCTATTCAAGCATGGAACCAAAAGATCGTGAAGTATTCTTCTTGCGCAATACAGATGCAGATGTTTTAAAGGCCGAACTTCTTTCATTGGGTTATGAAGGCGACATTGACGCAGCCATTAAAGGTATCCGGGAAAAGGTAGAAAACCGTTTAAGCAAGTTGAGCACTGCTGCACAGGCATTATATTTACCGGCAGGCAATGAAGCACGTATCAAAGCTGTTTATGAAAATCGTGACCCGCGTCTGACACAGACCATCATTACTCCGTATGCCACCTATAATGGCTCGGGTAACAGTGTAGACCACACCTTTACTTCACGCTGGCCATATTATGGTGCAGACACTGATGCTCCATTCGACCTCCGTACCGATACACAGAGCCATTTGTACTACTTGTTCCGCAAATTTGTAGCCGAAGGTTCAAGCGAAATGACCAACCGTGAAAAATCTCCGATTGACCTGCCTATCATCCGCTATGCAACAGTTGTATTAGGATTGGCAGAAGCACTGAACGAACAAGGTAAGACTGCTGAGGCAATTGAACAAGTGAACCTCGTACGTGAACGTGCCGGTGTAGCTCTTTTGAACAGCAATGCTGCAACACAGGTTAGCGGACAAGACGATATGCGCACTCGTATCCAGAACGAATATCGTTGGGAAACTGCCGGTGAAGGTGTTTCCTTCTATGAAGAAATGCGTTGGAAAACCTGGAAAGAAAGCAAGTTCAACAACGCTGACGGTACTGCCGGCATGAAAGACATTTGGGGTGTTATAACTTACAACTGGACATGGGGTGGAGACCAATACTATGTATGGCCGATACCTAAACATGAAACAGATATGAATACAAGCCTGACACAGAATCCGGGCTGGTAATATCCCTGTCTTTTCAAGGTAAAAAGTATTATTGGATAGTAAGCCGTCTCAAAGTCACATTTGAGGCGGCTTTTTTTATGCATATCCGAAAATAGGCTGTTTTTCAGTCCTTATGGAAAATATATACATGTTTTAAGGACAAAAATAGAGTATTGCCACTATTCTTTTTTCGCACTTTTGCAGTGTAATAAATATCTTAATCTATATACCGATGAAGAAACTAACTCTATTACTACTTGCATTATTGTATGTTACACTCACATACGCATACACGGAACGCGACCTGCTCCAAAAGCAAGCCGACATCAACCGGTTAAAAGAAATACTGGTATTAGACCGCCAATGGGTGACTTACCCCGATTATAATGACCGTGCCGGTTGGGACCGTTTTCTAGGAACATTCAAAGACGAATATATCCGCCGTGGAGAAAAACGGCTAAATTATCAGTGGCAAGTAGTAAAAGCCACCGATTACCTGGCTTTCGAACGCACAGGCAACCGGCAAATCATGGAAAAACCTTTTGGTGCCAACAACGGTGCCATTGCCGACCTTCTGATGGCAGAGTTGGCAGAAGGGAAAGGACGATTTGTCGACCAACTTATCAACGGAGTGTTCAATGCTTGCGAAATGACATCATGGGCACTGGCCGCACATATCATCGTGCAACCTTCCCACAGAGCATTACCCGCATACGATTATCCTGTCATCGACCTTACTTCCGGTGACTTGGGAGGACTACTCGCATGGACTTATCACTTCATGCGCCCATCATTTGACAAGGTAGACCCTGAAATATCACGCCGTCTGCGCCATGAACTCCAAACCCGCATTCTCGACCCATATATGAATAATGATTCATTCTGGTGGATGGGACGCAACTACAACGGACGTATGCTCAACAATTGGAATCCGTGGTGCAACAGTAACGCCCTGATGTGCTTCATGCTGCTTGAAGACAACCGCGACACACTTGCCAAAGCTGTCCATCTGACAATGGAATCGGTAGACAAATTCCTAAACTATATCAAAGCCGATGGAGCTTGTGAAGAAGGTCCCTCCTACTGGGGACATGCAGCCGGAAAAACATTGGATTACCTTGAACTGCTTTCGGATATTACCGGCGACAAAGTAAATATCTTCAATGAACCGATGATTAAGAACATGGGTGAATATATCTCACGCTCTTACATAGGTAATGGATGGGTAGTGAACTTTGCCGACGCTTCGGCACGCGGAGAAGGCAACTCATACCTTATCTATCGTTTCGGTAAGGCTGTAAACAGTGAAGAACTGAAAGGTTTCGCAGCCCTGATGCATCAACCTAAATCTTCGCCCAACAACGGACGCGATATTTTCCGCACCCTTGCTTCCATCGCTGTCGACAAAGAACTGCGACAGACAGAACCCCGCCATGAAAACCGCCCTTTTACCTGGTATCCCGAAACCGAGTTCTGCTATCTCTCTACCAAAGAAGGATTATTCCTGGCAGCAAAAGGAGGGTATAATGACGAAAGCCATAATCACAACGATGCCGGAACCTGCTCGGTATGGATGAATCAAACACCGATTTTAATAGATGCCGGTGTCGGCACATACACCCGCCAGACATTCAGTAATGAACGTTATAGCATCTGGACCATGCAAAGTAACTATCACAACCTTCCGATGATAAACGGCGTGCCCGAAAAATATGGAAAAAAATATAAAGCTACTGAAGTAAAAGCCGGGAAGAACAGTTTCGAAGCCAATATAGCCACTGCTTATCCCGAAGAAGCCAAAGTGAAAAAATGGATACGCTCATACCATGTGAAAGGTAAACAGGCCCGCATCAGCGACTCCTTCGAACTGGAAGAAGCAACAGCCCCCAATATTGTCAACTTTATGACTTGGGGCGAAATAGACCGGTCGGAAAAAGGAAAAGTTATCATTCATGTCAATAATGTAAAAGCAGCACTGCTCTATGATGCTGCCTTGTTTGAGCTGACTGTGGAACCCAAAGAGCTGGATGATATCAGATTATCCAAAGTATGGGGAAGTACAATCTACCGTCTGTCCTTCAAAGCCAAACAACAAACCAACAAAGGGAACTATTCATTTACTATAAAAAAACTATAATATGAAATTAAGAACCTCAATTCTTCTAGGATGTGCAGCTCTGTTCACTGCAACCTCATGTACTACAACACCCGCCAAGAAATCCTGGTCGGAACAAGTTATCGAAAACGCACGGGCGCAGATTGGTCTGGAGATAGATACAATCGAAGCCAGCGGCAAATGCCTCAACCCCGTTACCCTTAACAGTAAAGGAGGAGTATATTATTGCGGTCCGGCAGACTGGCGCAGCGGATTCTTTCCCGGCAGTGTATGGTATCTGTACGAACTGACCGGTGACCAAACTTTACTTCCTTTGGCACAGAAATATACTGAAGCCATCAGCGAAGCACAATACCTCACTTGGCACCACGATATAGGTTTCATTATCAATTGCAGCTTCGGTAACGGTCTGCGTATTAACCAAAAGCCCGAATATAAAGATGTGATGATACAGGCAGCCAAATCACTTTGCACCCGTTTCCGTGAAAAACCGCAGGTTATCCAAAGCTGGGATGTAAAAGGCAACAGCTGGCAGTCACAACGCGGATGGGAATGTCCGGTGATTATCGACAATATGATGAACCTTGAATTATTGTTTGAAGCGACCAAACTTTCAGGCGACTCTACATTCTATAATGTAGCCGTGGCACATGCCGACCGCACTCTGCAAGAACACTTCCGTCCCGACGGCAGCTGTTACCACGTGATTGATTACAGCATAGAAGACGGAACAGTACGTCACCGCCAAACTGCACAAGGTTATGCCGACGAATCGGCATGGGCAAGAGGACAAGCATGGGCCATCTATGGTTACACAGTATGCTTCCGTGAAACCAAAGACCGCAAATATCTTGATCAGGCACTCAAAACTTTCGAATTTATGAAGAATCACAAGAATATGCCTGCCGACCTTGTTCCGTATTGGGACTTGGATGCTCCCAACATTCCGAACGAACCGCGTGATGCTTCTTCTGCTTCCGTTATTGCTTCTGCTTTGTACGAAATCTGTACATATCCCGTAGAGAATCCGCAGTCTTATAAAGAATACGCTGATAAGATCATGGAATCGCTTGCTACAGCCGACTATACCGCACCTTTGGGTGAAAACGGACGTTTCCTGTTGATGCACAGCGTGGGCAGTATTCCTCACAACAGTGAAATCGATGTACCGTTGAACTATGCCGACTATTATTATCTGGAAGCATTAAAACGTAAAATTGACCTTGAAAAATAAGAACCATAAAAATAAGTATCATGAAAAAGCTTTTGATTCTCGCTTTCTTGCTGTTAGGATGCTTCTCAATGGCAAGTTATGCAGCCAAGCCCAAAGCAAAACATGTAGTTTACATCGGTCTTGACGGTTGGGGTTCATACAGTATGCCCAAAGCAAATATGCCTACCGTGAAATCACTGATGGAAACAGGTTGCTATACCATGCAGAAAAGAACAGTACTCCCTTCATCAAGCGCAGTAAACTGGGCATCCATGTTCATGGGGGCCGGTCCCGAAGTTCACGGATATACAGAATGGGGGTCACGCACACCGGAATTGCCTTCACGCGTAATCGTGAAGAATAACATCTTCCCCACTATCTTCCAAATCTACCGTGACGCTAACCCAAAGGCCGAAATCGGAGTATTGAGCGAGTGGGCAGGTATCCAATTCCTGGTTGACACACTTTCTACCGACTATCATGCCGTAGCACCGGACTATAACAAGTTCCCGACCGCACTGTGCGAAATGGCCGAGAAATACATCAAAGAGAACAAACCGTCATTGGTAGCCATTTGCTTTGACAATCCCGACCACGTAGGCCACAAGGAAGGACATGACACTCCGGCTTATTACAGTAAACTGGAAGAACTGGACGGCTACATTGCCCGCATCGTGGCAGCCGTAAAAGAAGCCGGTATGGAACTGGTGGCTGTTTACGATGCTTTTACCAGAAAGCCGCCAAGAAAAGACAGTGACCGTGTGTATTTTGTTGTGCGGGAATGCGGAAAATAACTTATGTGTGTTGCCCATAAAGATGGACGGAAAAGAAAATCCGGAATTGTATCCATAAAAAGGGAATTGTATCCATAAAAAGGAGGAACGACATATGTCAGACTATATTATCAGAGCAACTGCGGCCGAGGGACAGATCCGTGCCTTTGCTGCGACTACAAGAGAATTAACTGAATATGCGCGTCAGGCGCACAATACCAGTCCGGTAGCAACTGC
>OGYX01002742.1_pt1 | contig 10961 bp, 6 predicted proteins | sample 1576601 | NCBI WGS metagenome assembly OGYX01 (sample SAMEA3541561, study PRJEB24748) | human gut metagenome | biome: human gut; feature: human-associated habitat; material: faeces | place: China | collected 2012 | reverse complement strand
CTGGTTAAACTCATGTCTAGCCAGACCCACACCCTGATATCCCCCCTGATAGATGGAGCCAGGCCTCACCTCCTCCTTATTCATAAAGGCATACTTCAGCGTAAAAGTCATGTCGTGATTCATCGTCCGAGCCTCATCATTTCCTCCACGCAGGAACTCGTTGGTATGGAAGATGGTAGATGGCACCGCATCCAGTGCGATGCGGTGTATAGTCTTGCAGCTATCCTCCTGCGAAGAGGCAGGCAACGCCATAGCAGCAAGCATGGATATAACCAATAAACTTTGTTTCATCATTTTTTCCAATACTCCACTATTAATCATTAAGAATGTTTCTCTCTCCAAACCTCCTCTGCCAAATATTTTTCGCTCCGACAATGCAGGTCAGCACCCCCCTCCTCCATCAATTGTATCGTTTCTGAATTATAAAACATATCCATCGCATCATCTACCCAAACTTTGTTTATTCTATAATGCTCCATAATCAACTTTATTTATCCCAATGCCAATTTCCTAAGAGTATAGAGTTCCTCTCCTGAAGCCTTACCATTCTTATAATTCTTATTTTCCTTGCGAGACTTCAGATAGTTATAAATTATCTGTAAACCGACATCTGTATTTTTACATACAAGCCCATCCAAACTTTCTTACGAGTTCCGTAAACAGACCTTTATCCTTAACGGGGATATTAACCACGATGCTTTCCTTACCAGTAGTTTCTAGATAATAGCCTTCATCTGGCAAACGCTCTTCTGATATAGTTGTGCTTATTTTAGAATCCAGCACAAGACTATTATTAGAATACCTCACATCGAAATACTCCAGATTACTTTCAGGAGATATGAACAAAGAACGTAAGTCCTTCTTTCCAATGCAAAAATCCTGCAATCTTTTACTAGAAATACGAATTGCCGTATATTTGCATTCGGGAGTATCTTCATACAACAAACACAAATATAAGGTATCAAAACAATCCCTTGCGGTTAGCAATTGCGGATTGTCGTAGTACTCCAGTATGCTATCTACTTTTAATGTGGATTGTTTCTTATTCATAATTTTATTATTTTAGCCTTTTTAATATCAAATGCTTTACTCCTCCACCAAGAATAGTGAGAGTTTTTGAAAGTCTTCTTGATTTTACCATCCTTAGATTGCAAGCGCACCTCTGCAATATTGGCACGCTTAAACTTAGGGAGCTTCAATAGTCTTTTGGCATCTTCCAGCAAAGAAAAGACGGATACAGCTCTCACTATGCAATCATCTATGCCCTCTCCCTTGAAAACCTTGTTTGGTGCCAAGCGTTTTTGAGAGAAGAAGTCCTCCGATTCCGCAGGATTTCCATGTGATACACGGAAATAAGTGCCATCGCATTCAACAGAGTCAAATGGCGGACAACTCGGTGGCAATTCTTCAAACCATTGATATTCCATAACCATATTTTTAAAACACATGGCAAAGGTAATATATTTATTCGATATTCACAAATTTTGTGAAGGAAACTTTTGCTAAACAACTATAATTATGATTATCTATGCAAAAAATTACAAGATTTGATTACTTCCCGACTTGTAGCTTAGCCCTTTTTCATAAAAACATGTCACAACATCTATCTTGCAAGTCTTTGTTTTCAAGATATTTAGGTTTGGTGACCTTCATCTGATGAACCCCACCAACTTTCCGATTCTAACGCATAAATAGAAACAAACAGTAAAGGCTACTGATAAGCCCTCACCGTTTGTTACTTTATTCATTGCTCAAACGAATGTATAACATTACATATTTTATAGCACCCTAACTTCAGGCATCCTTATCTTAAACTCTGGATCAATATAATGACACTGTTCCTTTATAATACCACGACGATAGACTGCAGGTTGCAAACAATAAAGATCAAATGCTTCCTTATCTACATCCTCCACTTTCTGCCATTGAGGGAAAAGTAGCTTCATATAAGCAGTAGCAATGCGCTTAATTGCCTTAGAATCACGAACATCAGACTTCGCCTCAAATTCCACTAATTCATCAAATAACAAACCGTACGAATTCTGAATACGCATGGTATGCATAATTTCAGAAAAATACTCCACGTTGATAGTCCATCCCTTGAATATCATACTGTCATTGACACGAGGAAGCTTCCAACCCTCTATGAAACTATGAAAGCGATCAAGCAAAGCAGATTCCTTGAAATTGTTTGGCAACGTATCAAAATAATTGGGCGAAATAGGCAAACGATTGGCTGACAATGGTATATTACCCATCAACATCAATCCACATTCTGATGTAAACTCATTGTTATCTATTGTTGTCTTTCCACTTTCCAAGTATGATTTCAATGCTGCTTGAATCTCTGCAGGTTCCTGAAAGATGATGGTTTGAATTTCATCAAAAACGGTGAAGTCATGATTTTTAATAATGCCATTTTGCTGCTTCTGCTTATCATAAAACAACTTGGCACGAGTAACCTTACCGCCACTCACAAGCCAACCATATTTCGACAAGTTACCAAATACATATGATTTTCCAGTTCCCTTGGGAGCCAGTTCTATTACGTTCAGACGAGGCTCAATAAAAATCAACAGACGAGATAGAAACTCCATTTTCTGAGTCATAGAGGTAAACCCATCTGGATCATATTCCATCGCCGACAATAAAACATCAATCCACTCATTAATATCAAAATACTGACGAGCTTCACGAAGATATTCTATATCAACAGAACTATAAGGTTTGAATGGCTTAAAGTCAACCATACGAACATGGTTTTTATCACCTTTACTATTATCGTCTGGCAACAAGCAGAGTTTTACAATACCCCATTTCTCGCCATCAACCAATTCACCCGGATGTTTAGCATACACATAATCAGGAATGATTCCCTCTTTTTGCTTAATACCATAATCAGGAACAGCAAACTGCTTTACTCCTTTTATCAAATCAATATAGATAGAAAAACGAGTCAGCAATGTTACCTCCTTACCTGCCAGAATATCATCTTTAACAGTACCACCATTAGCTGGTATCACCTTATCTAAAAAAGCATTAAGACCTAATGTATCTATCTCACCGGTACTGATATTCAAATATCTTTTCAAAAGATAATCCTTTACAAATGAAGGTAAATTGCGACCTGCAAAGATACTATTAGTTGCCTTAGGATCCTTATATATCGACATAGCAGAGAAATACTGTCTTATTTTCTGCTGTAATTCTTCTTTCATACTTTTCTGTTTTAGAAATCAAACAAATCTTCTTCTTGAGCAGCTTTTTTCCAGAGAATAGAACATCTATCTATCACCTTATCCCCTACAAGCACACTCAATTCACAGATATTTTCATTAGCTTCAAGTGGAGCTGTCATAAACTCATCCATACCCAACTTTGTCAATGGATATGATTTGTTGTTATAGACAACATAAGGAACATCTGAAGCAGACAATCCTTTGATTCTGAGTCTGACATGAGGATTGACTGTTGTCAATTCTTGAGAAAGAACTACCACACTCCAATGGTTGTTATTTGGATTATTCGATATCACAAATATTGGTACCATTACTTCTTCTGGTGTACAGCCTCCATGAATACCTTGGTCTCTTGGAACCTTATTGCATAAAGACTTATGATTCAATGCACAAACAGTTTTTCCATCTTCTAAGATAAAATAGTTTTTGTCATTGGTAGCCTTTCCTATTTTACATACAGCCAATCTACCATGATGATCAGAATCAAAACCAGCCAAGTTCAAGCCACCTTGCAACTGTGAGAGATAAGTCAATCCATGATCACTGACTATAGCAATTTTCTTACCAGCATACTTATTTATGATGCTCTCAACCGCATCTTCCACAATCCTCATTTCTGATATGATGGTGTTAGGATAACGATTACTAGACTGATGCGCCATAGAATCCAAATCACCCACTTTCATTGTTTGGATATCAACGTCAGACAAATGTTGTAATTCTACCTTGTTCACCTCTGTTGTAGTTGGCAACAAAGCTCTTGCTACCATTACTTCATTGAGATAGATATTGTCTTGCTGATGCTTTGTTAAGATAGCTTGAATAAATGGAATCCATTCCACGCCCAAGCCATCTATCCAATAATACACGTCAATATCATTACGACCAGCCAACAAAAAACGGGTAGTCTTTAGCGATTGATACCAAGTATCGAAAGCCACACTATCTGCATTATGCTCCGAAATTGCAGTTTTGATTTCGTCAGTATAAATGTTACCCAATTTTGCCTTCTTATACTCATCTATATACGAAGAAAGCCACATACAATTAGGTGTCAGCATAGGTTGAACTTGCATATAGTCAAACAATTCCGGAAAGAAATCTTTGACTTCATTTACAGAAATGCATTTCTTACCTAACCAAACTATGGCCAGTTCTTTCTCCTTAATAGTTATACCAGAAAAATATTTAATGGCTTCATGAGCTCCACTCTGCTTGGCAATATTTTCTAATCGATTACCAATAATAACCTCTATATTTTCTGATAATTGTACATGGTGCTTTGCCGCCTCATTCAAACAGATTCTACGTTCTTCCATCTCTGTCTTAACAGAAGTAATATGCATAACTATCTCTGTAAACAAATCAGCATTAGTATAATTCGTCAGCTTTGACAAGCAAGCAGTTAAGTACCCGTCAGTTTGATTCATCAATTTATAGCAAGAGCATAGCAACCACCTATCAAAATTACTGCTATGAGCAAACCATATCTTCAAAAAGGATTTATAAGACGTAATCTCATTTACATCAAAATAATGTTGGACGAAAGAACATAAATCGAAATTCTTTGTCAAATCAATCTGTTCTGCCAAAAGTTTCCAATTTTCCTCGTCACTCTCCTGATACAACATATCCCCAAATTCCAAATGCAGTCCCTGTTTCAAGAACTCAAACGCATTCTTTGGACATACATAGCTGAAAGCATTGTCTGGCTGAGCAAATTTGGCATTGGCAAAAATTGAATCAGACGTACTAATGATGGTCTTACGCTTATGTACTTCTGTATTCTTCCAAATACTCAGCCATTCACTTACAGAATGTACCACATTGGCTTGCTCTTCAACATGCTTTACTCCATAACAAGAATCATCATCAACAAGAACCATCGTATAGTTCTCCCCTATCGCATTCTCATCATGCAAATGCCAAACATTTATCTGAGTATCATTTTCAAAAGTACTCATTTTACCCTCCAAACCGATAATAGGGATGTAGATTCTCTGTTGATTCTCCACTCCTTCTACAGATGCTTCTATCGACTTCATGGTCTTGATTAAAGCATCAAAGGTATGGCTTGACTGATTATCATAAAATCTAGCTAATTCAGAAAAAGGAGTAATGACGCTATCACGACCACGAAGAGAAATAATATAGTCTGCAATATGCTCACTCAATTCTTGATAAGTTATCATCAAGTCTGGATAATCATGGTCTATCCATTTATCCACACTCTGAACCGCAACTCCACATTCTTCAAGCATATACATCACAAACTCAAAGCTATCATGGAAGTTATCAAACAGCACAAAACGGATTGGGTAGCGGTTTGCCGTAGCCGCTCCCAGTCCATTTATATTCTTGTCTTCCTCTACAAGAGCCTTCAGTTCTTCAAAGGAAGCTATCGTTTTAAATCTATCGTCATCCAACATGCTTTATTATGATATTAAGGGTTTGTTCATCAGCATTTTCACACAAGTCTTTCAATAACTCACGCATCATCTGACTAGAAGCCAACGGCATCACTTTTTTAGCAACATCGCTTCGCTTCATCTTCAACTCTTGCGTTTCTCCTTGCGGATCTGCTGCCAGTTTAGAATTCTCTTGTCCATTGCCATCGGTATTCATCCAAGCAGGGGTTGCACCAGATGTTTCACCTTGTTGTGCAGCCGCACGCTTGAACTTTTCTCGCTCTTCCTGATAACGCTTTCCGTTTTCCTCACGAAGACGTTGTTGCTGCTGTGCCAAACGCCAATTCTTGAGAGTATCCTCCACTCCACGTTCCGTCCAAAGTCCAATAGTTCCTTCCAAATGTCCTTCCAGAAATTGCTTAGCCTCAGCAAACTCCGGCTCTGTCATATTGATATATTCCAGAGTCATGACATATTTTTTGAAACCAGTCTCAAAGTTATTGGCAGATTCGAGCAAGAGGTTCCCCAAGTCTATATTGTTCTTCAATCCTTCTGCAACTCTACTCATAAGCTGAGGATTCTTAACACTTTCAGAATCGGTAATTACCTTGATGATCCCATCAATCAGTTCTCTGTTCTCGTCAGAACACTCTGGCACATATTTTAAAGACCAAAGAGGATAACCAACACTAGCAGAATACTCATGAGTCATAGCCCAACGTGCATCTGTCAAGCTACTGACATCAGAATACCCAGGAAGTCTATCTAACTTAAATCTCTTTATTAGATTTTTTGTTATGCTACCAGCTTCCTTACTCTCAAACATAAAGTTAAGTTTGGTAGAAGTTTTACCACTTTCCCAAACCTTGAACATCTCTACAATATCATCAACTAAATGTTTAGCTGTTCTCGGCTTACCATTAGTATCAAATATTTTTCCTACATATTTACGCATGGCAAATGCAACCATCGCCATTGGACCATAAGACTGGAATAATCCATAAGGTGGTTTTGTCAAATCTAATAGTTTTTCACCCAAATTAAAGACTTGATTATTTGTCCTATATCTCTTCAATACAGAATCTATATAATTCGATACTTTTTTCAAAGGATGTTCCTCGCCTACATCTTGCTTCCATTCAAGGTTATCATCTAAGCTATCCTGGAAAAGATATTCAACATGCTTGGCTTGTGGCACCAACTTGTCATACACTTCTAGCTTCGTATTATAAGACAATACTGAATCCACAGTTGCCTTTACGGATGCTTTTTTCCAGTAAGTATTTGAACTACGCATTTGAATCAGCATCAAAGACTCCAAACCTGCCGTAAATATCTTTGGCGCAATATTCGTATTTAAAGCAGATGCAATTTTACTGCCTGAGATAACTCCCTGTTCTGAATGTAAATACCAAGTTATACTTCCACTCCGTATTTCACTCATCCAATTAGAAATCATCTCTTCCGAATTCTTGGAATATGTTTCCTTTTGATCTGCAAGTCCATGCTTTTGGGCACAAGTTGCATTTGCTTGATATTCGATGAAACGCTCATATTTCTTCTCGTCCATTGGTGTTTCCACGACAAAGAAACAAATTTTCAGAAAACGCTCATCTTTTACCGCTTTTTCTACTATAGCTTGGAGTTCTAGAAGTTCCTGCTTTGTTCGTCCTACAAATATTGCTAAAACCACAGAATAAGATAGAGCTGTTCGAGAAAAATTCTCTAACTTATTCAGCAGCACATATTCATTACTTGACAAAGAGAAAAACTTAAAACTCACCTGACGTGTAGCCTTCAAAAGCCATTTATCTATCATTGCATTAGCAACACCTCCATAGACAATAACCTCATCAGTATAGAGGTATGTTGTCTTTCGCAAATCGTCCTTTATGCCTTGAATTTCATTGGATGGAAGAGCAGTGTACAAGATAGAGTAATTGCCATCAGGTTGTCTTTGAATAATGCCCTTTTCATTAAAATAAGCTAATATGGCAGGAACATTATCATACAACATTGTACCCTCAAACAACTTGAGGATATTTTCTTCACTTGGAGTTACACTTGACTCATTGGCTATATTATTCAAAGCATTCAACAGCAAAACACCTTTGAATACAGCTAAATACTCATTACCCTGTGCTTCTACTGTAACATGATTCGAATTAAACCTTTCCGTAACAGCACCAAAACGCACAGAATCACTTTCAAAATACTCTTGAACGTAATCCCATAGATAATCCGAAGTTATAGTTTCCTTATTTGCATAGGCCTCTTCATCATCAAAGAATGCCTTTACTTCATTGCAAGCCAAGAACTCAAATACACTTCTACTTGAAGAACCTGCTTCTCGAGCAAAATAGGTTGCCAAGTTTGCTGTCGCAGGGTGCAATGGGAACAAGTTAGACAAATCAGCTTTTGTCTGCGATGGATCTGTTGACGAACTAGAAAACTCCGTTAACAATTCATCCAAGATAGAACAAAAGTACTGGCGATGCAGTTCGTATTTTTCCCTATCTTCCACCTTAAATTTCTTGGACATAATTCTAAAAGCAGAAACTGTTTCCATGTTGTATGTCACATAATGGTAACGTCCCATAGTTTGGGTTCTTTCAGCCTCCTTCAGTGAGTTCAGTGCAGAAGGATGAGACAAAAACAAGAAATAAGAGTCATTCTCAGGGCTCATCATTGCTTCTGCTATATTCTGCAAGATTTTAAGCAACTGAACGCCTATATCAGAGCGCACAATATCAGTAAACTCATCCCATATAATCAACAAACCTTTATACGTTCCTTGCTTACGCAATTCCCCCTGCACTTCAAAAAGCCAATTTTGCAAATTTGCAGTTTGAAGAGGAATACTATAACCTCCATTCCGTAATGCCATACGCATCCTATCCAGTACCTCTGTATCACAACTACGGAGTCTCGACTTCAACTTATCTGTACTTGGAGCTACACTTCTCAATTCATCATTATTCTGAATCAGCATTTCCCAAAATGCTGGTTCATTTTCAATATGTTGAATATAATTATCAAAGTCTGTTTGCACGGTAATAGAGATACCTTCTTTTTTCAAAGCATTCTTTACCTCTTTTTGTAATTGCAGGGACAAATCTGCCTCATGGGCAATATCTTGTTGTCCATATAAGTTAACAGGAAAAAGACGAGTATTATGGCGCAAGTTCATCAAGGAATTTCTTAACAAGTCGTATTTCGAGTCATGATATTCCTCATCTACGTATTCTGTTATCTTATCAATTGAATCACACAATAAATGCTTCAAGACAGCACCTGCATGACTTTTACCAGAGCCATAAGTACCTGCAATCCAAATAGGCTTATGATTATCAGCATCATTGTTACGAACAGCACTTATCGTCTTTCGTAACAAATCATTAAATTGGTCATTCGCTATAAAGGATTTCCAATCATCAGGTCCTTCATACTTAATATTGTAAGCTGGTTTCATTGAACGCAGCGTTACGATGTCATTATATTTAGTCGCCATAAGTTTTATTTTACATTAAATGTTTCAAAACATCAAAGCTATCAATATCATCACGCAGAGTGATGCTATCTAGCCCCATATTAAGTTCTGCTATCAAGAGACGATCTTTAGCCGAGTTTAAATTTCTCAGTTTTTTAAAGAACACCTCCTTACCAATACCAAACTCTTTAAAAGGTCCCTTACAACAAGTTTCATTATAGAAGTCTGACACACGTAACGCCTTCACTCCATTAGCTTTAGAATACTTGTATAAAGAATATGCAATTGCCACATCTGACACACTATCATGCGCCATTCTAAGATAATTATTCTTTCCTTGTACAACACCTTGCCCCATATCCTCACCTATTGGAGAATACTTGAAAACCTGCAACAATGCCCCCATAGAATATACTACAGAAGAACGAGAAAAACTTGCCCCAAATGCTTCCAGTGCCAATTCATCCAATAAAGGCTTCGCAAATGTTTGATTTACCTTAATTTCATTTACGTACCAATCAATAAGTGTATTATTATGAACAAGATTAACCCAAATAATCTCCCATATTAAATCACTCTGGTCTATATAATTTTCCGAACAAAAAGTTCCCAACTCTGTTAGCTTACATTTAGAGTCAATAAACTCTGCATCTTTAAGCCAAGCCTTAAAGCTGTCAACCTGTTTATTACCCAAAGAATTACATGTCCAAAAAGACTCTGGATCACTCAAAAATTCCTCCACCCATTCTTCATGGATTCCAAACGTTCCATATTTGGAAATGCTTCCAATCTTGCCTTTATCTTCCATATTAGTTATTAATGAATTTGCTACTATACAGCCATTATCATGAAACATCAAGCATTTATGACAATGTACACATTTATCTTTATTAATGTTCACCGTAGGATATACTGACAATGCACCTGTTGGGCACTCAACCTCACAACCTTCACAGTTAATACAATACGCACTTTTATAGACAACTCGTTTTAACAAGGGTATCAACTGAGGTTCCGTAACATTTGGTACCGTAAAAGTATAATTTTCCTTATCAGTATATTCTATATCAAACTTATAAACTTTATCTTTAATCTTTAATTCTCCATTTATTTTTTTGCCTTTTTCCTTTGTATTAAATACACCAAGAACAGGCAACCAGTCTATAATCTGCTTATGTCCCCCAATAACTTTTGCCGAAAATTTTGGAGTAAGCGACTTAAACATAACCTTGGTACGAGTTGTTTCCAAATTTCGACCACTCGCACGCAATTTCCATTTTCTTTCTTTGATATATTCGTCTAAATTGGGAATCCTCCTTTGCTTAGCCATATCAATAATTCTATCTAAAAATGGAGACAACTTGGAATGATATGTTCTATTTACAATCATATCATCCCAAGGAGAAGAGAATGGACAAATTACGCATCCAACCCTTGGTTTACCTAATCGATAGGCCTCATTAATATAATGCCCATACTTGAAAAGGTATAAAAATATCTCTGTCGTATTCCAACGTAGAATAGGACGAGCATTTATTACAGTGGAATGTTTTACTCCCCTACCAATTCTTTCATAGTTAGAACGCATCTGACTTTCTTCTGCACGAACACCTTCAAAGGCCAACACCTTTAATTGCTTATTATCTTGTCCTTTCATTGTTCTATACAAAGGAGCAGTCTTCATGATAGCGCAGCACCATCGATGTTTATCGCTAGGTGTGCCTATCTTATCCCAATAGTTCAAAACACTATCGTGATTACGAGCTAATGAAAATTTCAAGTCAGGAAACTTCTCCTTATATTGCGTTTGAATCTTATCGTATA
>OGYX01002739.1_pt1 | contig 10981 bp, 9 predicted proteins | sample 1576601 | NCBI WGS metagenome assembly OGYX01 (sample SAMEA3541561, study PRJEB24748) | human gut metagenome | biome: human gut; feature: human-associated habitat; material: faeces | place: China | collected 2012 | reverse complement strand
ATTGAGCCACAAGCGACTGGATGCTCGGGTTGCGCGAATTGCCTCGGGCAAATGGGATTTTTGTGGAAGATATGATAAAAAAATAATTTTTTTCAAAATGACGTTATATTCACCATCTTTCATTCGTTATGAAAAAGTGAAAGCCTGAAATGCAGAGCGCTGGCAGGCTGCGCTGAGGCCCGCATAGTTTGTCGAATCGTGCGCAGTACGTCGAACAGTGCGGGAGATGCAGATTGATGCTCTGCAAAGACGGCGAGTATAATACAAATTATGTAACAGTCTGGCAGACGAAAAAAAGAATGTCGGATCTGGAAACAGGAGGAATGGATCATGGCTGAATTAAAAATTGTGATTGCAGAAGATAACCCGCTGATGATGGAACTGCTGAGCAGCATACTGGAAGAGGAAGATGGATTTGTTGTGGTAGGAAAGGCAGACAATGGGGAAGATGCTTATCAGATGATCATGGAGAAGGGTCCGGATCTTGTGCTTCTGGATGTGATTATGCCGAAACTGGACGGGATTTCCGTACTGGAGAAGGTTCGTGCCGCTCGCAGCGGCAAGAACATGCCGGCGGGAATTATCGTGAGTGCGGCCGGCAATGAGACAGTGGCATCGGCAGCCTTCCGGAATGGCGCAAGCTACTATATTTTAAAGCCGTTTGACCGGGAAATCCTGCTTGATAAGATTCATCTGGTGGCAGAAGAGAGAATCCGTACAAAAACGGTGTCTGTTGTGCGGGAAAAACCGGCAGAGACATATTTTGCCAAGGGAGATTACATACGCCAGAACCTGGAGGATGATGTTACGCAGCTTCTTCATGAGATCGGAATTCCGGCGCATATCAAGGGCTATCAGTATCTGCGGGATGCCATCATCATTTCGGTGGAAGAAAAGGAAATGCTGGTGTCGGTTACCAAGGTACTGTATCCGACCATTGCCAAGAAGCATGGCACCACCTCAAGCCGTGTGGAACGAGCCATCCGCCATGCGATCGAGGTGGCGTGGAGCCGCGGACAGCTGGAGATGATTCATGAGATTTTTGGATATACAGTAAACAGCGGCAAGGGAAAACCGACAAACTCGGAATTTATTGCGCTGATTACGGATAAGATCCGTCTGGATTATAAACGGGCACTCTGATATTCACAATCGTCTGCTTCAAAATCAAAGTTTCATAAAGATTTTACTTCCTAAAATGTCAGAAATCATGTATACTGATAATTAAGACAGTCAGCTTGGGGCAGACTGGTGCAGAGGAGGGGTTCGTATGAAGAACATTTTATTTGTCGCATCAGAAGCAGTTCCGTTTATCAAGACCGGAGGTCTTGCTGATGTGGTGGGTTCTTTGCCAAAGTGCTTTGACAAGGAGTATTTTGATGTCAGGGTTATGATACCGAAATATCTGTGCATCCCGGAAAAATGGCGCAATGAGATGACCTATATCGATCATTTCTACATGGATTATCTGGGACAAAGCCGTTATGTGGGAATCATGGAATATATCTACGATGGGATTACCTTTTATTTTATCGATAATGAATCCTATTTCAGTGGACCAAAACCATACGGAGACTGGCTGTATGATCTGGAAAAATTCTCTTTTTTCTGTAACGCAGCTTTATCTGCGCTTCCGGTCATCGGTTTTAAGCCGGATGTGGTACATTGCCATGACTGGCAGACAGGACTGATACCGGTTTATTTAAAAGACCGGTTCCGCGGCGGCGAGTTCTTCGCGAACATGAAGTCTGTTATGACCATACACAACCTGAAATTCCAGGGTGTCTGGGATGTGAAGACGATCCAGCGTTTTTCCATGCTGCCGGATTATTACTTTACGCCGGATAAGCTGGAAACTTACAAAGATGGAAATATGTTAAAAGGAGGCATTGTTTTTGCAGATGCCATCACTACTGTTAGTCAGACATACGCAGAGGAAATCAAAATGCCGTTCTACGGGGAGGGACTTGATGGCCTGATGCGCGCACGTGCCGGAGATCTGCGAGGTATAGTCAATGGTATTGACTATGACGAGTTTAATCCGGAGACAGATAAGCTCATTGCGCAGCCGTACAATGCAAGGAATTTCCGTAAGGAAAAGGGAAAAAATAAAAAACAGCTCCAGGCACAGCTTGGCCTTCCGGTAGATGAAAAGAAATTCATGGTGGGAATCGTTTCCCGTCTGACCGACCAGAAGGGACTGGATCTGGTGCAGTGTGTTATGGACGAACTCTGCAGCGATGATATGCAGCTGGTAGTACTGGGAACCGGAGATGAGAAATATGAGAACATGTTCCGGCACTATGACTGGAAGTATCATGACCGGGTTTCCGCCCAGATCTATTATTCCAACGAGATGTCTCACAAGATCTATGCAGGCTGTGATGCATTCCTGATGCCTTCCCTTTTTGAGCCATGCGGCTTAAGCCAGCTGATGGCTCTGCGTTATGGCAGCGTGCCGATTGTGCGTGAGACCGGCGGACTGAAGGATACGGTTGAGCCTTATAACGAGTACGAGAGCCGCGGAACCGGCTTCTCTTTCTCCAATTATAATGCACATGAGATGCTGGATACTATTCGTTATGCCAAACATGTATACTATGACAGGAAACGTGAATGGAACAAGATCATTGACCGGGCTATGGCAGCAGATTTCTCCTGGCAGCAGTCTGCCGGCAAGTACCAGGAGCTTTACGACTGGCTGATCGGATATTAATTCCTAGAAAGCAGGATATTACAACATGGGATTTTGGGACAAGCTTCTGAGTAACGAAGTGCTGGTCAGCGCTGTTGTGGGCTGGACAGTTGCTCAGGTTTTAAAAACACTCATCGATTTCGGTCTGAACAAGAGCTTTACACCGGAACGTCTTGTGGGTTCCGGCGGCATGCCGAGCTCTCACTCTGCTACGGTTTGCGGGCTTACCGTGGCATCGGGACTCTGTTACGGGGTAGATTCGTTTCAGTTTGCCATCAGCTTTATACTGGCAGCTGTAGTCATGTATGATGCCATCGGTGTCCGTCAAGAAACCGGAAAGCAGGCAAAACTCTTAAATCTGATTATGGAGCAGGACTGGTTTAACTTAAACAACCAGGAAATCCAGCAGAGGTTAAAAGAGTTTGTGGGACACACACCGCTTCAGGTGGCAGCAGGCGCTGCATTGGGAATCATACTTGCACTGATCGTACACCAGTGTTACTGATCATTCAGGCTGCGGACCTTGTCTTTGGACATTGACCAGAACGGGGCTGTGTGAGCAGTGCGATTCGGCAGTGTGATTCAAAAAACAGGTTGACATGGATAACCGGGTATGCTATCATATTCTGGTGTGAGTTAACGCCGGGACCCAGTCTTTTGGATACTCCAACCAAAGACCTGGTTTGCGGTGAGTATAAAAATTTAAGGAGGAAATCAACATGATTTCAAAGGAAAAGAAAGCAGCTATTATCGCTGAGTACGGCAGAAAAGCAGGAGATACCGGTTCACCGGAGGTTCAGATCGCAATCCTTACTGCAAGAATCGCAGAGCTGACTGAGCATTTAAAGAGCAATCAGAAGGATCATCATTCCAGACGTGGTCTGTTAAAGATGGTAGGTCAGAGACGTGGTCTTCTTGACTACTTAAAGAAAACTGACCTGGAAGGCTATCGTGCTCTGATTGAAAAGTTAGGCATCAGAAAGTAATTAGGACGTTAGGGTGGAGAGGTCATCTCCACCCTTTTGTTTTTTCCGTACTTTGCAAAAACCTGATATTTTCTGGAAGGCGTATCCCGAAGCCGCTGCTGTATACACAAAATGTGCGGGCGGATAAGACTGAGAATCATTTTCGGTCTCGCGTGATCTTTTGTGTACAGAGCAGTAGTTTCGGAGCCTTCTGTGAATATATAGAAAATAGATAGAGAAAAGGAGACAAACCATGTACAAAAGTTTTAGTATGGAACTTGCCGGAAGAACTCTGACTGTTGATGTAAACAGAGTGGCAAAGCAGGCAAACGGCGCAGCATTCATGCACTATGGCGACACCACCGTATTATCTACCGCTACCGCATCTGACAAACCGAGAGACGGTATCGATTTCTTCCCGTTAAGCGTGGAATATGAAGAAAAGTTATATTCCGTAGGAAAGATTCCGGGAGGCTTCAACAAGAGAGAGGGCAAGGCATCTGAGAATGCGATCCTTACTTCCCGTGTGATCGACCGTCCGATGCGTCCGCTGTTCCCGAAAGACTATCGTAACGATGTGACCTTAAATAACATGGTCATGAGTGTTGACCCGGAGTGCCGTCCGGAGTTAGTTGCGATGCTGGGCGCGGCAATCGCAACCTGCATTTCTGATATTCCGTTTGACGGTCCGTGTGCTATGACACAGGTTGGTATGATTGACGGCGAATTTATCATCAATCCGTCCCAGGCACAGTGGAAGCAGGGCGACTTAAACTTAACTGTAGCATCTACCCGTGAGAAAGTCATCATGATCGAGGCCGGAGCAAATGAGATTCCTGAAGCTAAGATGATCGAGGCGATCTATAAAGCTCACGAAGTGAACCAGGAGATTATCCGGTTTATCGATACCATTGTGGCAGAGTGCGGCAAGGAAAAACACGGCTATGAGAGCTGTGCGATTCCGGAGGAACTGTTTGCGGCCATCAGGGAGATCGTAACTCCGGAGCAGATGGAAGAGGCAGTATTCACGGATGATAAGCAGACCCGTGAGGAGAATATCCGTCAGATTACCGAGAAACTGGAAGAGGCTTTTGCAGATAATGAGGAGTGGCTGGCAGTTCTTGGTGAGGCTGTATACCAGTACCAGAAGAAGACCGTCCGCAAGATGATCTTAAAAGACCACAAGAGACCGGATGGCCGCGAGATTACCCAGATCCGTCCGCTGGCAGCAGAGATTGACCTGATCCCGCGCGTACATGGCTCTGCAATGTTCACCCGTGGACAGACTCAGATCTGCAATGTCTGCACTCTGGCTCCGCTGTCTGAGCAGCAGAAGTTAGATGGCCTGGATGAAAACGAGGTATCCAAGCGTTACATGCATCATTATAACTTCCCGTCCTACTCTGTAGGCGAGACCAAACCGTCCAGAGGACCGGGACGCCGCGAAATCGGTCACGGAGCACTGGCTGAGCGTGCGCTGATTCCGGTGCTGCCGTCGGAGGAAGAGTTCCCATACGCAATCCGTACGGTATCTGAGACCTTTGAGTCTAACGGTTCCACCTCCATGGCATCTACCTGTGCGTCCTGTATGTCCTTAATGGCTGCAGGCGTTCCGATCAAAAAGATGGTTGCAGGTATTTCTTGTGGTCTGGTTACCGGTGATTCTGATGACGATTTCGTTCTGTTAACCGATATCCAGGGCCTGGAGGACTTCTTTGGCGATATGGACTTTAAGGTAACCGGTACGACCGATGGCATCACCGCAATCCAGATGGATATCAAGATCCATGGCCTGACCAGACCGATCGTAGAGGGCGCTATCGCAAGATGCCGTGAGGCAAGACTCTTCATCATGGATACCTGCATGAAGCCGGCTATCTCTGAGCCGAGAAAAGAAGTTGGCCAGTACGCTCCGAAGATCGATCAGATCAGCATCGATCCGCAGAAGATTGGTGATGTGGTTGGCAAGCAGGGCTGCGTGATCAACAAGATCATCGAGGAAACCGGTGTGAAGATCGACATTTCTGAGGAAGGAAATGTAGCAATCTGCGGTACTGACAAAGAGATGATCGAGAAAGCAAAGAGCATCATCAAGAATATCGTAACCGACATTGAGCCGGGTCAGATCATTACAGGTAAGGTTGTCCGCATTATGCCGTTCGGTGCTTTCGTAGAGCTGAAACCGAAAAAGGATGGTATGATCCACATCTCCAGACTCTCCGACAAGCGTGTGGAGAAGGTTGAGGATGTTGTCAATATCGGAGATATGGTAACCGTAAAGGTTCTCGATGTAGATAAAATGGGCAAGATCAGCCTGAGCATGAAGCCGGGTGACCTTGCAAAAAAGGAAAGTGAAAACTAATTTATGAACTGTAAAAGATATTTTACAGGTGCTCTGGCTGCCTTTATGGTAGCCAGTAGTGCTTTTATGGCTTATGCGGACGGACCGGTGGCCAATGGAGCTGATCCGGCAGGACTTACATCAGCACCGGGAACAGAAAATGAGACGGCAGGTGTAGCAGCGGCAGAAACCACCGCGCCGGCACCTGCAGCAGAAACACAGGGCAGTGCATCCGGGATTGTAACAGTCGGAGAAAATACTTCTGCCGGAACCGTGGATGCCGGGGAAGGCAAAGTCTTGGCGGGAGGCAATACCATAACCGCAGGAGGACTGGCCGGACCATCTGCAGCCGGTGCTTCAGGGACCATCACTGTGGGAAGCGGCATGACCTCAGGTGCATTTTCCGGTCCCGGAGGTGTTTCTACCTCATCTGGCGTAACAATTCCGGCTGTCGTCGGAACGGGAAATATCTCTTTCGCCGGTCAGCTGACGGATCCGATCGTAAAAGTTACAGACAAATACAGCTATGACCAGATGAGCCGTGATATCAGCAGCCTGAAATCACGCTACGGCAGCCATTTGCAGGTGAAAACCATCGGGACCAGCCTGGATGGAAGAAGTCTTTATGAGATGATTATTGGCAATCCGAACGCATCCAAGCAGATCCTGATCCATGCAGGTATTCATGCACGGGAATATATGACACCTCTCCTCGTCATGAAACAGGCAGAGCATCTTCTGGCTTTTTATGACAGCGGAAGCTATCAGGGACGAAAGCTTTCGGATATCCTTGCGGGAGTAGCCATTCATATTGTGCCGATGGTCAATCCGGATGGGGTTACTATCAGCCAGTTTGGTGTGTCTGCCCTTCGTTCCGCTGATCTGCGCCAGATTGTCAACCAGTGTTATGCGCAGGACCAGGCAGACGGACGTACTACCCAGGACTTTGAGCGCTACCAGGCTTTGTGGAAGGCCAATGGACGAGGTGTGGATCTAAACCAGAATTTTCCGGCCCTGTGGGATTCCATTACCACCGGACCGTCTCATGCTTCCTATGCAAATTACAAGGGAACCGGCGCACTTTCTGAGCCGGAGAGTAAGGCCCTTGCCAATCTGGCTAATTCCAGAAACTGGACGATGACCATCAGCTATCACAGCATGGGCAATCTGGTGTACTGGGATTTTGCCGGAAATAAGGTTGCGGAACAGTCCAAAGCGATTGCTGAGCTGGTAACCGGCATTACCGGATACCGTATCAACAGAAGCAGCGGCAAGGGAGGCTTCAAAGATTATGTCCAGATCAAGGACAGCCCGATCCCGAGCCTGACCATTGAGGTGGGAAGTGTGGCCTGCCCGATGCCGGTCAGTGAATTCGGTAATGTCTGGAACAGCAACCAGTCCATTCTGGCAGCACTTGCGGCTTACGCAGCAGATCATTAACAAAAATTGAACAAAATTCGTTGAGAATGCCCGTCACGGTACTTGTGACGGGCATTTTTACATGCTATTTACCCAAAAATTACCTAAATTTTAAAATCGGTTGAAAATGGAAGAAGTGGTATGGTATGATTAATTTGTTTGCGGACTGAAGAGAATAAAGAGAAAAAGTACGCGAGACGAGGAGGAGAGTATGTCAATCAGCGACATTTCAAACGGGTTTGGTTTCCTGGGCGGTCTTGGTATGTTCCTTTACGGCATGAATATCATGGCGGACGGCATGCAGAAGACGGCAGGAAGCAAGATGAGCAGTTTCCTTGGGATGCTTACCAACAACCGGTTCCTGGCGGTTGCATTGGGTGCATTGATCACAGCGATCATCCAGTCCAGTGGAGCTACAACGGTCATGGTAGTCGGTTTTGTAAGTGCAGGCGTATTGAACCTGTCCCAGGCGGTCGGCGTGATCATGGGTGCTAACATTGGTACCACCATCACCGCATGGATCGTATCCATGAGCCAGCTGGGTGATGCCTTTGAGGTTATGAAACCAGGCTTTTATGCACCGGCTATCATCGGTATTGGCGCACTGCTGCTGGTTTTTGCCAAGAGCCAGAAAAAGAAGACCATTGGTGAGATCCTGATCGGTCTGGGCCTTTTGTTTATTGGTCTTGATTTTATGTCAGGGTCGATCAATCCCTACACGGATGCACCGATTTTTGCGAAAGCCTTTGAAATATTAGGAGGCAATCCACTTCTGGGCATGATCATCGGTGCGCTGGTTACCGCGCTTTTGCAGAGTTCCTCTGCTTCCGTTGGTATCCTGCAGACTTCGGCCATGAACGGCATTGTAACCACAAATGCGGCTATCTATATTACACTGGGCCAGAATATTGGTTCCTGTGTGACTGCCATGCTTTCCAGTATGGGCGGATCCCGCACGGCCAAGCGTGCGGCTGTCATGCATCTGACCTTTAACGTCATTGGTGCGATTGTGTTCGGATCGATCGGATTTATCTTTTTCAGCCTGCGTCCGGCCTTTGCGGCCTCCAATATTAACGCAGTGCAGATTTCCATCTTCCACACGATTTTCAACCTGTCTATGACCACATTACTGTTCCCGTTCGCGGATGTGCTGGTTAAGATTTCCGGCATGGTTGTGAAGGAGAAGGCGGAGGAGGAGCCGGTAGCAGAGGATGCGGAAACTGCTGCCACCCTCAAACATCTGGACGAGCGTATCTTTGAGTCTCCTGCATTTGCGGTGGAGACAGCAGCCCTTGAGGTTGTCCATATGGGCCAGATCACCTATGAGAATGTGGTCCGTGCCATTGATTCGGTCCTGACTGTAAACTCCGATGAGGTGGAAACGGTATTCAAGACCGAGCAGACCATCAATAATATGGAGAAGATGCTGACCGAGTACCTTATTAAGGTAGATAACCTTTCCCTGACCGAGAAACAAAAGAAGGTTGTAAACAACCTGTTCTACAGTGTCAGCGATATCGAGCGTATTGGTGACCATGCGGAAAACCTGGCGGAGCAGGCACAGTACATGGTTGAGCACGGACTTCAGTTTTCCACTACCGGTATGGATGACTTAAAGTCCATCAGCGACAGTGTGTTAAAATCCTTCCAGTATGCCATCGATGCCAGACAGAACGGCAATATGGAGGCTGTGCGCAAGGTCAGCCAGTATGAGGACGATGTCGACAGCCAGGAAGAGGAGCTTCGTGAGAAGCACATTGAGCGTCTTTCGGCGGGAGAGTGCAAGGCATCGGCCGGTGTGGTATTCCTGGATATCATCAGTAATCTGGAGCGTGTATCCGATCATGCCTACAATCTGGCAGGCTATGTCAAGGACGAGATGTAGTAATTGACATAATTATGAACGGAATGACATGTTCTGCATGGATTCTGTATACAAAGCACAAAAAGAAGCCCTTCGGATTATGCCTCCGGAGGGCTTCTTTGACAAAAACAAGACGATAATCAATGGGTTTTTGTCAATATGGCAAAAAAAGGCTTGCTATTTTGCAGGTTATTAGGTACAATAAGAGCAAGGTTGATGAGTTTTTAACAAACATCATATTTTTAACAATCTAGGAGGAATGAATCATGGCAGTTAAAGTAGCAATCAATGGTTTTGGTCGTATCGGCCGTCTGGCATTCAGACAGATGTTTGGCGCAGAGGGTTATGAAGTAGTAGCAATCAACGACTTAACCGATCCGAAGATGTTAGCTCACTTATTAAAATACGATACCGCACAGGGCGGATACGCAGGTCACATCGGTGAGGGCAAGCACACTGTAGAGGCTGGCGAGGATTCCATCACTGTAGACGGCAAGAAGATCACCATCTACAAAGAGGCTAAGGCTGCTGACCTTCCGTGGGGAGAGATTGGCGTAGATGTAGTATTAGAGTGTACTGGTTTCTACACCTCCAAAGAAAAAGCACAGGCTCACATTGATGCAGGCGCAAAGAAAGTTGTTATTTCCGCTCCGGCAGGCAACGACTTAAAGACCATCGTTTACAGCGTAAACGAGAATACTCTGACTGCAGATGATACCATCATTTCTGCAGCATCCTGCACCACCAACTGCTTAGCACCTATGGCAAAGGCTCTGAATGACTACGCTCCGATCCAGTCCGGTATCATGAGCACCATTCACGCTTACACCGGCGACCAGATGATCCTGGACGGCCCGCACAGAAAAGGTGATTTAAGAAGAGCAAGAGCAGGCGCTGCAAACATCGTTCCGAACTCCACCGGTGCTGCAAAAGCAATCGGTCTTGTTATTCCGGAGTTAAACGGCAAACTCATTGGTTCCGCACAGCGTGTTCCGGTACCGACCGGTTCTACCACCATCTTAACCGCAGTTGTTAAGAAAGCCGGTGTTACCAAAGAGGACATCAATGCAGCTATGAAGGCAGCAGCTAGCGAGTCCTTCGGTTACAACGAGGATCCGATCGTTTCTTCCGATGTTATCGGCATGAGATATGGTTCTCTGTTTGATGCAACCCAGACCATGGTGGCTCAGATCGCAGATGATCTGTACGAGGTTCAGGTTGTTTCATGGTATGACAACGAGAACTCCTACACCAGCCAGATGGTTCGCACCATTAAGTACTTCGCAGAGCTGGCATAAGTGTAAAACTTACAAAAGACTCCATAAGGGTCCGGTCACGTGTGGACCGGGCCCTTTTCTGTACAATTATTATGTAAATGTGGAAAGGGGATAACCTCTATGTTAAACAAAAAAAGTGTTGATGATCTGAAAAATTTAAAAGGAAAAAGAGTTCTGGTCCGCTGTGACTTCAACGTACCGTTAAAGAATGGCGTGATCACCGATGAGACCCGTATCGTGGCTGCACTTCCGACTGTCCAGAAGCTGATCGGTGAGGGTGCAAAGGTTATCCTTTGTTCCCACCTTGGCAAAGTAAAGAACGGCCCGAACGAGGGTGAGTCCTTAGCTCCGGTTGCAGTACGCCTGTCCGAGAAGCTGGGCAAAGAGGTTGTATTCGTAGCAGATTACAACGTAACCGGC
>OGYX01002735.1_pt1 | contig 10988 bp, 10 predicted proteins | sample 1576601 | NCBI WGS metagenome assembly OGYX01 (sample SAMEA3541561, study PRJEB24748) | human gut metagenome | biome: human gut; feature: human-associated habitat; material: faeces | place: China | collected 2012 | reverse complement strand
CTCCAGAATTTCGGCCTGGTCAAAACCCTCCACGGCCTGAGTGGCCTCGTTGTGGTCCACCAGAATAATGCGGCGCTTGCGCAGGGCAATGATGTTGCGGCGGCTGACCATGCCGCAGTATTTGCCGTCCTCATCCAGCACCGGGAAATACCGGTGGCGCACCTTGGTCATAACGCGGGTGACGTCCGACACCGGGGTGACGAGGGTGAATTTGACGATATCGTCTCTTGTCATGTAATAGGAGATGGGCGCGCACTGGCTCATCAGCTTACCGGCGGCGTAGCTGTCGCAGGCAACGGACATGATGGCCACGCCCGTTTCCTCGGCGATGCGCTGGATGGTACGGCCCACCTTGGCCCCGTTGCAGATGATGAGGAGCGAGGCCTCTTTCTCAATGGCGCAGAGCTGGCTCTCGTAGCGGTTGGTCAGGATCACGATGTCGCCTTTTTCCACGGCGCTTTCCAGCATTTCCGGGGTGGCGGTGCCGATCTTGATATGTCCCGTGGTGCAGACGGCGTTTTCGTCGCCCACCACCATGGTGCCGCCCAGCGTCTCCAGAATATTCTTATAGCTCGTGCGGCTCTTGGCCAGCACCTCGGTATCGAACACGTCCATGTTGGCGGTGGCGATATCCTTGACCGTGATGAGGCCCAGCAGCTCGTTGCCGGCGTCCGTGATGGGCAGGGTGTCGATCTGCTTGTCGCGCATGATCTCCCAGGCCTTGCGCAGGCTGGTGCTGCCGTTGATGCCGGGCATCTCACGGAAATCCACGTCCCGGATCTTGGGGTTGACATCGGTACACATCCGGGGCGGTGTGACCCCGAACTTTTTGAGCACGAATTCCGTCTCCTGGTTCATGCGGCCCGCGCGGCGCGGCTCGCAGACCAGAGAGCTGGTTTTATTCTTGAGCTCCGCATAGGCAATGGCAGAGCAGATGGAGTCGGTATCCGGGTTGCGATGCCCGATGACCACGACTTTGTGGGCTGCTTTTGGCATGGTTGTTCTTTCCCCCTTGTGGGTTGTTTCAATTCCCTTCTTCGCTTCGTGTGTGCTTGCTTTGCGCGGCCGCTCCTGCACAGCGGCTGCCGGGGAGCCGACAGGCGCTCCCTCTGCATCCCATTTTAACACAAGTGCGGGCGGGGGTAAACCGCATGGAGCGGGAGTTTTCCTTAAAATTTTGCGAGAAACTTGTATACATCTATTGTTTTTTGGAAGAGGGCGCTGTATGATTAAGTTACGATTGATACTTTACCATGCTAGCCCTCTCCGTCATCGCTGGCGCGATGCCACCTCTCCCAAAGTGAGAGGCCTTGGCAATCCCCGCAAGCGACACCTCTTTACCAAGGGCTCACCCCTTTGGGAAAGACTCCCTCCGGCCGGAGGGAGATGTCGCGTAAGCGACAAAAGGAGGATGCCTGTCGAGCGAAGCGAGACTGAGAGGGCACATAGGAGGAACCATGACGTCCACAAAATTCAATTCCCAACCGCTGTTTACCCGCAGGCAACTGACGGCCCTGCTGCTGCCCCTCATCGCCGAGCAGGCACTCAGTGTGACCATTGGCCTGGCTGACACCCTGATGGTCTCCTCCGTCGGCGAGGCGGCTGTCTCAGGCGTAAGCCTGGTGGATACCTTTAACACCCTGATGATCCAGATCATGAGCGCGCTGGCCACCGGCGGCGCGGTGGTCGCCAGCCAGTACATCGGCCACCGGGAAGAGAAAAACGCCCGGGCCTCCGCCGCGCAGATCCTGTTCATCCTCTCGGTGTTCAGCCTGGCCGTGGCCGCCGTGGTCGTGGTGGGGCGGCACGCCATCCTGCGGGGCATCTTCGGCTCCATTGACGCCGACGTCATGCGCTACGCCGAGACCTATTTCCTGCTCTCAGCCCTGAGCTACCCGTTCATTGGCCTGTACAACGCCGGTGCGGCACTGTTCCGGGCGCAGGGCAACAGCAAGGTGAGCATGATGTCCAGCCTGGTGATGAACGTCGTCAACATCGGCGGCAACGCCATCCTCATCTTTGGCTTCGGGATGGGCGTGCTGGGCGCGGCCCTCGCCAGCCTGATCTCCCGCGCCATTGCCTGCATCGCGGTGCTTTTCCTGCTGCAAAAGCCCGGCTGTATGCTCCGCATAGAGGGTCTTGCCGCTCTCCGGCCCAACGGCAGGCTCATCCAGCGCATCCTGCGGGTGGGCATCCCGGCCGGCATTGAGAACGGCATGTTCCAGATCGGCAAGCTGTCGGTGGCCAGCCTGACCAGCACCCTGGGTACCGCCGCCATTGCCGCCAACGCCGTGGCCAACACCACCTCCACGTTCCTCAACATCCCGGCCAGCGCCGTGAGCCTTGCCGTGCTCACCGTGGTGGGCCAGTGCCTGGGCGCAGGCGAGAAAGAGCAGGCAGTCTGGTACGCCCGCCGCCTGCTGCTGCTGGCTTATGCGGGTGCCTGGATCATGAACCTGTCCGCGTTCTTCTTTGCGGACAAGCTGGCGCTGACCCTCTTCCATCTCTCGCCGGAAGCGCAGGCCATGGCCCTGCAGGTGATGCAGTGGTTCAACATCTTCTCGATCTTCTTCTGGCCCTCCAGCTTTACCCTGCCCAACATCCTCCGCGCGGCAGGCGACGCCTCGTTTACCATGTCGGTCAGCATCGTGTCCATGTGGGTGTTCCGGGTGGGTTTCTGCTACCTGATGGTGCTCTGCTTCCACGGCCAGCTGCTCAGCATCTGGATGGGCATGTTCCTGGACTGGGTGTTCCGCTCCGTCTGCTTTATGGTCCGCTTTGTGCGGGGCAAGTGGCTGGAACAGCACGTGATTTAAAGTTTCACATTTTTCGATGCAAGATTTTGCCCCTCTGTCTCGTATGAGAAGACAGAGGGACTTTTTCGTCAGCCTTGCACAAAATCTGGAGCACTATTTTAGGAGTGTTGTCCAGTTTTCGTCTTGTATTTTTCATAATTGGGGCGTATAATTTTTTGCCGTTGAAAGGTATTTCAACCACCCCGCACAAAGGAAGTGTGTTTTGATGCGTACTTGGTTTTCCCGCCATCCCGTCTGGTTCATGGCGTTTTACATGGTCTTTTATCTCACCGTCTTCCACTGGCTGGAAGTCCATGTCACGGTGCCGGACATCTGGGTCCACTGTCGGCTGGACGATTTCATCCCGTTCTGCAAATACGCCATCGTGCCGTATCTGGCCTGGTTCGTCTGGATCCCGTTCACTTTGTTCTATCTGCTCTGGAAAGCGCCCCGTGCAGACTTCTGGCGGCTCTGCCTGCCTTTGTTTGCGGGCATGACCTTTGCACTGGCCTGCTATATCGTCCTGCCCACGGGGCTCTACCTGCGGCCCGGCCAGGTGTATGGCAATGATATTTTCGCGCGGGCCGTACGGCTGCTCTACGCGACAGATACGCCCACCAGCGTCTGCCCCTCCATCCATGTCTTCAACTCGGTGACGCTGATGCTGGCCTACTACCGCAGCCGCATCTTCGATGCCCCGCAGCGCCGCTGGATGCGCCCGGCGGCGGCCGTGCTCTGCGTGTCCATCGTGCTGGCCACCGTGCTGCTCAAGCAGCACAGCTGCATTGACGTGATGATGGGCATTCTGCTGGCCCTTGTCCTCGACTCGGCCATGACCCTCCGGGACAACGACACCAGCCGCGTGCCGCAGCGCCTGTAATTTTTTCGATCTGCCTGATCTATCCAAAAACGCCCGCTCCCGCAAGGGAACAGGCGTTTTTTGTTAGAATAAATTTTCCGGCAGGCAGATATCTTCTTTGGGCACATTCTCCCAGCTGAAATCTGTAACGAGGCTCTCCGGTGTGCAGGGAGCAGGCTCAGGCTGCAGGCCATACACATAGGCCAGCCTGCCCACGATCTCCTCCGCCGTGTACTTGGCACGGAGATTTTCCAGGCTCTGGTCGCCATCCCGCTTGGAGAGGCGGCGGCCATCCGGGGCCAGCAGCAGCGGGCAGTGGGCAAAGCAGGGCGCTTTGAGCCCCAGCAGACGGTACAGGTAAAGCTGCCGGGCGGTGGAGGAGAGCAGGTCTGCGCCCCGCACCACCTCCGTGACCCCCATCCGGGCGTCGTCCACCACCACGGCCAGCTGGTAAGCAAACACGCCGTCGGCACGGCGGAGGTAGAAATCCCCGCAGTCCCGCAGGAGGTTCTCGGTGTGGGGACCCATGCAGCCATCCACAAAGCGGACATTCTCGTCCGGCACCCTGACCCGGTAAGCCGGGGCTTTGTGCTTCCGCTTCTCCGCGATCTCCTCCGGCGTCAGGTCCCGGCAGGTGCCGGGATAGATGACGTTGCCGTCCGAGGTATGGGGCGCGCTGGCGGCATGGAGCTGGGAGCGGGAGCAGAAGCACGGGTACACCAGCCCCTGCGCTTCCAGCCTGGCATAGGCCTCCTCATAGACGGGGGCGCACTCGCTCTGGTAATAGGGGCCGTGGGGCCCGCCGTGGCTGCCGCCCTCGTCCCAGACAAGGCCCAGCCAGCTCAGGTCTTCTTCCAGCTGGTCGGCATATTTGCGGGGGCAGCGCTCGGCGTCCAGATCCTCAATGCGGAGGACGATCTTTCCGCCCTGATGCTTCGCACTCAGCCAGGCCAGCAGGCTGCAGGCCAGGTTGCCCAGGTGGAGCCGCCCGCTGGGGCTGGGGGCAAACCGCCCAACCGTGCCGCTCACAGGCCCAGCTTCCACTCCCCGTCTTTCGGCTGGAAGATGGGGGTGTTATAGTAGGCGGCCACGGCCTTTGCCATGTACTCGGCATCGGCGCAGCTGGCGGTCTCCATGGCGGAGTGCATGGCCAGCTGGCCCAGACCGATGTCCACCATAGGCATCAGGATCTGATGGCCCAGCAGATTGCCCAGCGTGGAGCCGCCCGGCACATCGGCGCGGTTGGCAAAGGTCTGGACGGGGACGCCCGCCTTTTTGCAGATGGCGCTGAACGCTGCCCCGGTAAAGCCGCTGGTGGTGTACTTCTGGCTGGCATTGGTCTTGAGCAGGATGCCGCCGCCCATGACGACGGGGTTGGCGGGGTCGCTCTTCTCGGGGTGGTTGGGGTGGGTGGCGTGGCCGTTATCGGCACTCAGCAGCAGGGTGTTGGTGCGGGCGCGGATGCTCTGCTCTTTCGTCACGCCCAGGCTCTCCTCAATGCGGGCCAGCACGTCTGCAAACAGGGTGCCGCAGGCCCCCTGACGGCTGGAGGAACCGACTTCCTCGTTATCAAACATGACCCAGACATCGCCGCGGCCCTCTTCCTCGCCGCGGCCCTGCAAAAAGCCCCACAGGGTGGTGTAGGCGCACTCCAGGTCGTCGATGCGGCCAGACATGAAATACTCGCCGTTCAGGCCCAGACGCTCGGCCTTCTCCCGGGTGCAGAGGACGATGTCGGCGTCCACGATCTCTTCGGGCTTGACACCGGCTTCCCGCGCCAGCACAGCCCGCAGGCTGCCGCCTGCCGCGCCGAAGATGGGCTGCAGATCGACCTGGGGGTTATACTTCATGCCGTTGTTCAGGTCACGGTTGAAGTGGATGCAGAGGTTGGGGATGCAGGCCACGGCGCGGTCCGGGTGGACCAGACGGCTCTCAATGCCGCTTTCCGTCTCCACCAGCACGCGGCCGGCCACGCTCAGGGGACGGTCCAGCCAGGAGGGCATGATCATGCCGCCGTAACCCTCGGTCTCCGCCTTGGCAAACACTTCATCCTTGGCGCAGTCCAGTTTCTTGACCCGCCAGGTGGGCGAATCGCTGTGGCTGGCCGCCGCGTGCCAGCCCGTCAGCTCGCCCTTGGGCATCCGCCATGCCATGATGGCAGAGCCGTTGCGGGTGGTATAATATTTGCCTCCCGGAGCCAGCTGCCAGGCAGCACTCTCCGGGCAGTTCTGGTAGCCGTTCTCTTCGAGGATGGCTGCCGCCGCCGCGGTGGAGTGGAACGCGCTGACGCCGGCGTTCAGGAAGTCGAACAGGCCGTCGATGGAAAATTCGTGGTTCATACGATGCTCCTTGGTTTTATATCCGTTGGATTTTTGTTGGATTCACGTTCGGTGCCTATTATAACTGCTTCTGCTTGAAAGGTCAATCGCAGTTGAAATTCGTCCCACGAGCGCCGATTGACAACCGCCGGGGAGAACAGTATACTAGAAGTAAGACCCAAAATGCTCCCCCGGCGGCGCGCCGGGCATTGATAAAAGGAGGAATCCGCCATGATCCAAAAACGGTTCGTTTCGCTGCTGCTCTGCGCGGCACTGGCCCTCTGCCTGCTGGCTGGCTGCGACACCGCCGCCAGCGGCAGCACTGGCTCCGCTTCCGCCCCGGCCAACAGCTCGGCCAGCGCGTCGTCCAGCGAGAACATCCCCAGCACCACCAACGAGGCCAACACCTCCGGCCTGCGCCCGAATTTTGATGAGAACTCGCTGTTCAGCATCACGGGCACGTCCGATGCCTTTGAGCCCTGCCTGGGCTGGGGCCCCGGCGTTTCCGGCTGCTCCCTGAAATCCGTGCTGGCGGCGGCTTCCCTGCTCCAGTGGGCCGAGCAGACCAACCTGACCAGCCGCACCACCGACGCCATTGAAGACGCGTTCAGCCAGTGGTACGACGCGCTGGACTCCATGGACCAGGAGAGCTTTGCCGAGGCATGGCCCCTCATCAAAGAAGCGGCCGACGGCCTGCTGACCGATAAGGACAGCCTTTCCGGCCTCATCGAGGATGCCGGCCTGGACCCGGCCGACCTGCCCGGCTGCTCCGAAAAGAACTGGGACGCTCTGGCCGACGTCATCGACCGCCTGACCCCCGAGGCAAAGGGCGAATTTTAAGCAACACGCAAAAGAGGCATCGTGCAGTGCACGATGCCTCTTTTTTGCCGTTTTTCCGTTTTAGACTTTTTTCAGCGTATACTTCCGGCTGCCCATGCCGATCTTCTCCGCCTGCTCCAGCGTGGCTTTCCACTCGATGTTGGGGTTGGAGTCCTTGAAGTTGTCATGGTAGCAGTTCCAGTCTGCTTTCGCCAGGTTCTGGCTCAGCTGGCTGTTGGGCAGGGGCTGGGCTGCCAGGCAGGCGTCCACGCAGGCCTGATCCAATGCCACCGGGTCAAAGGAGGCAAACATGCCGATATCCGGCAGGATGGGGGCATCATTCTCGCCATGGCAGTCGCAGTTGGGGCTGATATCCTGCACCAGGCTGATGTGGAAGCAGGGGCGGTCATAACAGACAGCGGCAGCGTACTCGGCCATCTTGCGGTCCAGCTCTTCGTTTGCACTGCTGTCGATGGAGTAAATGGCATCGAAATTGCAGGCACCGATGCAGCGGCCGCAGCCCTTGCATTTGTCGTAATCGATGACAGCCTTATTCTGCTCGTTGTAGGTAATGGCATCCGAGCCGCACTCCTTGGCGCAGCGGTGGCAGCCGCGGCAGAGGCTGTCCTGTACAGCGGGCTTGCCGGAAGAGTGCTGCTCCATCTTGCCCGCGCGGGAGCCGCAGCCCATGCCGATGTTCTTGATGGCACCGCCGAAGCCCGTGGCCTCGTGGCCCTTGAAGTGGGTCAGACTGATGAAGATATCGGCGTCCATGATGGCGCGGCCGATCTTGGCCGTCTTGCAGAACTCACCGTTGGGCACCGGCACTTCCACCTCATCGGTGCCCCGCAGGCCGTCGCCGATGAGGATCTGGCAGCCCGTGGTCATGGGCCAGAAGCCGTTCAGCTGGGCGCAGGTCAGGTGCTCCAGCGCGTTTTTGCGGCTGCCCGGGTAGAGGGTGTTGCAGTCGGTCAGGAACGGCAGGCCACCCTGCTCCTTGCACAGGTCTGCCACCACTTTGGCGTAGTTGGGGCGCAGGAACGCCAGGTTGCCCAGCTCCCCAAAGTGCATCTTGATGGCCACGAACTTGCCGTCCATGTCGATGTTCTTGATGCCAGCCGCCAGGCACAGCCGACGCAGCTTTTCCGTCAGACTGGTGCCCACCGGACACCGGAAGTCGGTATAGTAAACAGTCGATCCTTCCATTGTTTTCTCCTCTGTTTTGCAGTTGCGGCGCACTCCCCGCCGCAGGGTTCTCTCTTGGTTTTGATTATAACACACTGGGAATAGAGGCGCAATAAAGGTAAAGTTGGGTTCAGGGTGATTTTTTTGCATGAAAATGCCCCGCAGGGGTGAGCCTGCGGGGCGTTGTAAGTTTATTAGGTTTTTATTTAGCCTTTTGGATGAACAACCGTGTAGCCGTTCAGTGCAATCTTATTATCAAACTCCGCACCAAAAGTTGTATCCGTCTTTACAACATCTGCAACAATCTGCTGATTTCCACTGCCAAAATCCCCGTTGAAAACGAGGCACTTCAAATTGTCTCCCTCAAAGCAGTAAGCATAGCTGACACCGCCCTGCTCCAGAATTTCTGCATAGTAGGAAACGCCATTCACTTTATACTCGGGAGCAACTTTGATGCCTTTCAGATTATCCTGCGTCGGCATTGCGATATTCAACTGTGCATAGTCGTTACTCGAATCCAGCGCGACAGCGATAAGCTTACCGTTTTGATCTTTCTCCAGCTCATAGAATCCACTCTTATTCAGAGCAAATTCCATTTTAAACGTATAACCATCCGGAGAAACGCTCATATATGCACCATTTTTGCTGGTTGCTTCTACAATCGTCATACCCTGCTTATTCGCTTCTGTGTGAAGTTCCATATAAACCTTACCGGTCTGTGCAGAATTAGCAAAGACCTTTGCAAGTTTATACTGGGTAGCGGTACTGCCGCCACCACCGCCACCGCAGGCGGTGAGCATTGCCAGAGACATCGCCGCAGCCATAACGGTTGCAGCAATCTTTTTAAGCATCTTCATAAAAAAGTCCTCCATAAGATTTTATTCCAAAACAAAAACCCCAAATGTCATTGTTTGGTACGCCAATCTTACCCCCCCCCGGCCACTCTGTCAAGGGAATTCAATAATTTTGTCGGTTTCTGCAAAAATCTTCATTTTATATGGTGCAACATGACAAATACACACCTTGCGGGCAACACAAAAGGGCCGCCACACAAAGCTCTGTGCAGCGGCTCCCCCGTTTGCTTTCGATTCTTTTATGCTGAGCGCATTTCTGTAATTGCTTCTCTTACCTGTTCCAGCGTGAGCTCTGTCGTCCGTGCGATCTTATCCAGATCATGCTCGCCGCCATTCCAGAGATTCAATGCAATGCGCTTTCCTTTTTCGATTTCAGCATCTTCCCGTTCACGGTCTACGATTACCTGCATTGTCTTGCACATAGTTGCCACTCCCTCTGTAAAGAGCCGCCCAACGGGCGGCTCAGAGACATACAGCTTATCTTCACGCTTACGCGATGGCCGTAATGGCGGCCACAGCCAGGACGATGGCACCCAGCACGATGCGGTAGAGGCCGAAGAACTTGAAGTTGTGGCGTTTGACGTAATCCATCAGGAAGCGGATGGCAACCAGGCTGACCACAAAAGCAACCACACAGCCCACCACGAGAACGGCCACTTCGGTGCCAGTCATGGCAGCGCCGGAGAGGACGAATTTGACCACCTTGAGCAGGGAGGCACCGGCCATGACCGGGATGGCGAGGAAGAACGTGAACTCGGCCACGCAGGCACGGGAGAGGCCCAGCAGCAGGCCGCCCACGATGGTGGCACCGGAGCGGGAGGTGCCGGGGATGATGGCCAGCATCTGCCACACGCCCACGAGAAAGGCTTCGCGGTAGGTGATCTGCTCCAGACGGGTGACATGGGGCGTGGCGCGGCGGTTTTCCACCAGAATAAAGAGCACGCCGTACAAGATCAGCATAGCAGCCACGGTGATGTAATTGTAGAAGCGGGCCTCCATCCAGTCGTCCAGCGGGCTGATGACCAGCACGGGCAGGGTGGCAACCACCACCTTGAACCACAGCTGCCAGACCTGGGGCTTGGAGACCACCCGGCCATGCTGGAGGCCAAAGGGCCACAGTTTATGCCAGAACAGCACCACCACGGCCAGGATGGCACCCAGCTGGATGACCACCCGGAACATGGACATGAACTCTTCGCTGGCGTTGAATTTGACGATCTGCTCCAGCAGGATCATATGGCCCGTGGACGAGATGGGCAGCCACTCGGTAATGCCCTCCACGACGCCCATTAAAATGGCTTTCAATATCTCTAAAAACATGGTTTCCTCCTGAAACGCACACCGCGCTTATTGTCGCTTTTTGGATTTTGCAGCTATCAGTATACCATACTCTATGCCCCAGCGCACGCGGAATGCGAAATTTTTCCCGGCCGTGCTGTATTTATCTCCCGGTATAAATGTGGTATACTGGTTTCAGATCCCATCGAAACCATAAACGGCTTTTTTGCGAGTTTTAATTTTAAACAGTTTATAAAGTTGATAACATGAGGTGACTTCCATGAACATTCTGGTGATCGGCTGCGACCAGGTAGGCGCCGCGCTGGTGCGCGACCTGGAGCGCATTGGCCACGACATCTCGCTGGTGGAAAGGGACTCCGAGCAGCTCAAGCGGCTGGACGGCTTCGACGATTATTCCTTTGGCGGGGCGGCCCTTGTGGGCGACCCCACCGACCCGGACGTCCTCAAGCAGGGCGGGATTGAGAACTGCGACGCCGTGGCAGCCGTCAGCGAGGACGACTCCGTCAACCTGATGGCGGCGCAGATCGCCAAAAACATCTTCCAGCGGGAGAAAGTCATCTGCCGGGTGTCTGACCCTCATTTGCAGATCCTGTACCACAAATACTACGGCCTTGAAACCATCTGCCCCACCATCCTCACCGAGCAGGCAGTGTTCCGGACGCTGTCCAAGTAACCTCTCCGTCATCATCGCTTCGCTCGATGCCACCTCTCCTGTCAGGAGAGGCCTTGGCATTCCGCAACGTTTTCGAGGATGACAATGATCCCTCCTGAAAACCAATCCTCTTTGCCAAAGGCTCCCCTGTCAGGAAAGACTCCCCCGGCCGGGGGAGGTGGCACGCAAGTGCCGAAAGGGGAACGG
>OGYX01002719.1_pt1 | contig 11036 bp, 8 predicted proteins | sample 1576601 | NCBI WGS metagenome assembly OGYX01 (sample SAMEA3541561, study PRJEB24748) | human gut metagenome | biome: human gut; feature: human-associated habitat; material: faeces | place: China | collected 2012 | reverse complement strand
TGCTTCATGCCCTGACTCTTGCTGCCGGCCCGCCGTATAAAATGAGATCGCAGAGGTTTTTGCCGTTCAAAAACGGGCAGCGCTCCTGCTCGCCGAGGAGAAAGTGCGGCATCTCGCCGCTGCGGTCGATACATTTATGCAGGCGCTCGCCCATCTCGCCGCCGATCTGATCGTAGGCGGCGAGAGAATCCTCGTCCACGTCGATCTCCCAGCCGATGCAGCAGTTGTGTCGGCAGCGGTCGGCAATGCAATGGAAAAGCGGATAATAGTCCGGATAAGCGTTCTGCACGGCGGAGTCCTCCTATAGTCGGTGCTGCGCGGTCATAAATCGCGCGCTACTTCATTATAAATCTCGCAGGCGCGCATTGCAATGAATTTTCTCCTTGCCGCCGTGAAAGAGATATGATATAGTAAAATATATGCGGGCATGATGAAATTGGCAGACATGCGAGATTTAGGTTCTCGTGCCGCAAGGCGTTGGGGTTCAAGTCCCCATGCCCGCACCAAGCAGCAAAGCAGCACCGTTTTTTGACCGTCAGAAGTCAAAAGACCGTGCTGCTTTTTTGTATTCTTTACGCCATCGCTCCCGCCGCGCGCGAAAGAAGAAAAATCATCGTTGAACCCTCGGGGCAAATCTGCCATAATAGAAGCGATACGAACACACAAAAAAGGCAGCTTTTTACTATGAAACATATTTGCATCGGCATTCTCGCCCACGTCGACTCGGGAAAAACGACCCTGTCCGAGGGGCTTTTATACGCCTCCGGCGCACTGCGGAAGCTCGGCCGCGTCGACCACGGCGACGCCTTCCTCGACACCGACGCGCTCGAGCGCGAGCGCGGCATCACGATCTTTTCCAAGCAGGCAATGCTGTTTGCGGGCGATAAGGAGTTCACGCTGCTTGACACGCCGGGCCACGTCGATTTCTCCGCCGAGATGGAGCGCACGCTGTCGGTGCTCGACTACGCAGTGCTCGTCATCAGCGGCAGCGACGGCGTGCAGAGCCACACGCGAACGCTCTGGCGCCTGCTCACGCGCTACGAGGTGCCGACGTTTCTTTTCATCAACAAGATGGACTTGGCGGGCGCGGACAAGGACGCGCTTCTGCGCCAGCTCACGGCGACACTGAGCGCGGAATGCGTCGATTTCTCCGCATCGCAGGAAACGCGCGATGAAGCGCTCGCCCTCTGCGACGAGGCGGCGCTCGAGCAGCTTTTGGAGCGTGGAAAAATCGACGACGCTCTGATTGCTGAGATGGTCAAAAACCGCAAGGTCTTCCCCTGCTTTTTCGGTTCGGCGCTCAAGCTGGACGGCGTGGAGGACTTTCTCACCGCGCTCGCGTGCTTCACGCGCGAGCCGGTCTATCCGAAGGAATTCGGCGCAAAGGTCTTCAAGATCTCGCGCGACGCGCAGGGCGCGCGGCTCACGTGGCTCAAGGTCACAGGCGGCGCGCTGCGCGTGAAGGCACCTCTCACCTATCGCGCGCAGAATCAGGACTACAATGAAAAGGCCGATCAGCTGCGGCTTTACTCCGGCGTCAAATTCCGCGCGCTCGAAGAGGCGGGCGCGGGCAGCGTCGTCGCCGTCACGGGCCTCAGCCACAGCTATGTTGGTCTCGGCCTCGGCGCGGAGGCGGAGGCGTCCGCCCCGCTTTTGCAGCCGGTTTTGACCTATCAGCTCATCCTACCCGACGGCGCGGACGCGCACAGCGCGCTTATAAAGCTCCGCGAGCTTGAAGAAGAGGACCCGATGCTGCGCATCGTCTGGGACGAGCGCTACGGGCAGATCCACGTGCAGCTCATGGGCAAAATTCAGCTCGAAATTCTGCGCCGCCGCATCCTCGACCGCTTCGGCCTCGACGTGACCTTCGGCGAGGGCAGCATCGTCTATCGCGAGACCATCGCCGCCCCCGTCCTCGGCATGGGACATTTCGAGCCCCTGCGCCACTATGCGGAAGTACAGCTTCTAATAGAGCCGCTTCCGCTCGGGGCGGGCATCCAGCTTGCGTCAAACGTGCCGACGGACGCGCTCGACCTCAACTGGCAGCGGCTGATTTTCACCCATCTTTTAGAGCGCGAGCACGCGGGCGTGCTGACCGGCTCACCGTTGACGGATGTGAAGTTCACACTTGTCGCGGGCCGCGCGCATCTGAAGCACACCGAGGGCGGCGACTTCCGTCAAGCGACGTACCGTGCCGTGCGGCAGGGCTTGATGCAGGCGGAAAATGTGCTGCTAGAGCCGTATTACGACTTCCGTCTCGAGGTGCCCGCCGAGTGCGTCGGCCGCGCGATGACCGACCTCCAGAACATGGGCGGCACCGTTGAACCGCCGCAGAACGAGGGGGAAAACGCCGTACTCACGGGCTATGCGCCGGTGCGCACGCTACGCGACTACTTTGCCGACGTCGCGGCCTACACCCGCGGCCGCGGACAGCTCTCCTGCGCCGTGCGCGGGTATGAGGCCTGCCAAAATCAGGACGAGATCGTCGCGTCCCTTGGCTACGACGCCGAGCGCGACACGGATAATCCCGCGTCCTCCGTCTTCTGCGACCACGGCGGCAGCATCACGGTCCCGTGGAATGAAGTTCCCGCGCATGTTCACTGCGACAGCGGCATCCGCCTTGGTGAAGAGGCCGTCGAAGAAGCGCCCGCGCCGCTCCCCCGACGCGGCGTCGGCGCAGGCGGCGCATATGCCGAGGACAAGGAATTGCAGGACATTTTCGAGCGCACATACGGCAAGGTCGAGCGCCGCGCGTTCGAACCGAGCAAAAAGCCCGCGTGCACCTCGCTCGCCGATCACTATGACGTCACGATCCACTCAGAGGACACGGAATATCTGCTCGTCGACGGCTACAACATCATCTTCGCGTGGGACGAGCTCCATCGGCTCGCCGCGCAGGATGTTGCCGCGGCGCGCGGCGCGCTGATCGACATTCTCGCCAACTATCAGGGCTTTCGCAAGTGCCGCGTCATCGTCGTGTTCGACGCCTATAAGGTCAAGGGCAACCCCGGCAGCGTGCAGACGGTGCACGGTGTCAAGGTCGTCTACACCAAGGAGGCCGAGACTGCCGACACCTACATCGAGCGCGCGACCTACGAGCTGCGCCGCGAACGCCGCGTGCGCGTGGCGACGTCCGACGGCCCCGAGCAGGTCATCATCCTCGGCCACGGGGCGCTGCGCGTCTCCGCCCGCGCGTTCCATGCCGAGGTCGAAGCCGCCGAGGGGCAGATCAGCGCCGTGCTGCAACGCCTGACGAACCGTCCGCGCAGCGAACGCACCATCAGAAACAACGTAAAGCTCAAGCAATAATTCAGTCAAAAAGCGGTGGCTTCCGGCCACCGTTTTTTTGTCGAAAAATGAGTGCATTTTCCTCTTGCAATTCGTTTTTAATTGTTGTATCCTAAGCACTGTCAATTCAAATTGATAGTCAATTCAGGTTGACTATCTAAGTATTTTCAAGAAAGGAGAACCACATGCAGACCAACGAGATCCAGGAGCTGCTGCTCGACACGATCCCCGCGTGGCACTACTGGTTTGCCCGTCCGTTCAAGCGCATGCTGAACGACGGCGTCAGCCTTGACATGTACTACTGCATCCAGTCGATGCGCCGCAGCGGCCGCACGATGACGATGACAGAGCTTGCAAACTTTGCCCGCATGCCCAAGCAGCAGATGAGCAAGCTCGTCGACAAGCTGGTCGAGGGCGGCTTTGCCGAGCGGCTGAGCGACCCCGACGACCGCCGCGTCATCCGCCTGCGGGCGACTGAGAAGGCCGACGAATACGTGGCGAGCTTTTTAGAGAAGGATGCGGCGGAGTTCCGCGCGTTTTTCGACCAGCTCGAAGGCGAAGAGCGTGAGACCTTCTGCACGGCGCTTCGCACCATCCACGACACCTTTGAGGCCAAACGCAAGCGCATGATCGAGCAGGGCAAGCTGCCCGACTGTCCCCCACAAACTAAGAAAGGAGGCCACTGCCGATGAATATGATCCATCGCTTCATGGGCTGCATCCGCGAGTATAAAAAGCCCACGATCCTGACGCTCTTGTGCATGGTCGGCGAGGTCGCGATTGAAGTGCTGATTCCGTTTTTCACCGCCAATCTCGTCAACGAAATCAAGGGCGGCGCGGAGCTCAGCGGCGTTGTGCGCGTGGGCCTTGGGCTCATCCTGATGTCGCTCGTGTCGCTCAGCTGCGGCGCGCTCGGCGGGCTTTACGGCTCGCGCGCGAGCGCCGGCTTTGCCAAAAACGTCCGCCACGATGTTTTCACCCGCGTGCAGAGCTTCGCGTTTGAAAATATCGACAAATTCTCCTCCGCCTCGCTCGTCACGCGCATGACGACCGATATCAACAATGTGCAGATGTCCTTTATGATGTGCATCCGCATCGCGGTACGCGCACCGCTGATGTTCCTCTTCGCCGTCATCATGGCCTATATCATGGGCGGCGCGCTGGCGACGACATTCCTCATTATCATTCCCGTGCTGGTAATCGGACTTCTTCTGATCGCACGTAAGGCAATGCCCGCGTTCCGCGCGGTGTTCCGCAAGTACGATAAGCTCAATGAATCGGTCGAGGAAAATGTGCGCGCGATGCGCGTGGTCAAGGGCTTTGCCCGCGAAGGGTATGAAAAGCAGAAGTTCGCCGCGGCCTCGCACGATATCGCCAAGGACTTCACCTTCGCCGAGCGCGTCGTCGCGCTCAACGCGCCGCTGATGCAGTTCTGCGTATACTTCAACATGATCTTCGTGCTATTTGTCGGCTCGCGGATCATCATCACGAACGGCGGCACGACCATCGACGTTGGCCAGCTCTCGGCCATGCTGACCTACGGCATGCAGATCTTAATGTCGCTGATGATGATCTCGATGATCTACGTGATGATGACGATGTCGTATGAGTCCTTCGTCCGTATCTGCGAGGTACTCGAGGAAGAGCCCGCGCTCACCGATCCCGCATCTCCCGCGATGGACGTGAAGGACGGCTCCATCGACTTTGAAAACGTCAGCTTCAAGTACTCCGCACAGGCGAAGAAATTTGCGCTGCAGGACATCAACCTGCACATCGACTCGGGCATGACCGTCGGCATCCTCGGCGGTACGGGTTCGAGCAAGTCGACCCTCGTGCAGCTCATCCCGCGCCTTTACGATGTGAGCGAGGGCTGCGTCAAGGTCGGCGGCAGAGATGTGCGCAAATACGACCTTGAGGCGCTGCGCGGCGCGGTCAGCGTCGTGCTGCAAAAGAATGTGCTGTTTTCCGGCACGGTCAAGGATAACCTGCGCTGGGGCAACGAAAACACCACCGACGACGAGATGATCGAGGCGTGCAGGCTCGCGCAGGCGGACGAATTCGTCCGCTCCTTCCCCGACGGGTATGACACCTATATCGAGCAGGGCGGCTCAAACGTCTCCGGCGGACAGAAGCAGCGTCTCTGCATCGCCCGGGCGCTTCTCAAAAAGCCGAAAATTCTGATCCTCGACGACTCGACCTCCGCGGTCGACACGCGCACCGACGCGCTGATCCGCGAGGGCTTCCGCACCTATATCCCCGAGACGACGAAGATCATCATTGCCCAGCGCGTCGCGTCCGTGCAGGATGCCGACCTCATTCTCGTGATGGACAACGGCCATATTGCGGACATGGGCACGCACGATCAGCTCCTCGCTTCGAGTGAAATTTACCGCGAGGTCTACGAATCCCAGACGAACGGAGGTGAGCAGGATGAAGCGTGATCCCAAGAATTCCCGCCGCCCAAACGACGGCGCGGCGAACCTCGCCATGCTTAAGCGCACGGTGAAAAAGCTCTTTTCCTACTATCCTGTGCTCGCGCCCGTCACGTTCGCGTGCATCCTGTTCTCGGCCATCGTCACGTCGATCCCGTCGCTTTTCGTGCAGAATGTCATTCAGGTCATCGAAAAGTGGTACGTCTCGCGCGACTGGGTCTCCGCCAAAGCAGAGCTCATCCCCATCCTGTCACTGCTCATCTCGCTCTATGTGCTCTCGATCATCGCGATCCTGGTCTACAAGCAGCTCATGGCCTATATGACGCAGGGCTTTCTCGACAAGCTCCGTCAGGAGATGTTCGGCGGCATGCAGGATCTTCCCATCCGCTACTTCGACACCCACCAGCACGGCGATATCATGAGCTTCTACACCAACGATATCGACACGTTGCGCCAGCTCGTGTCCGAAGCCATCCCCGCCTTCATCCAGTCTGGCGCGATCGTGCTGGCCGTGTTCGGCATTATGCTCTATTTCAGCATCTGGCTGACGCTCATTTCGGTGCTCGGCGTGATTCTGATGATCGTCGTCACCAAGCGCGTCGGCGGCGGCAGCGCCAAATTCTTCCTGCGCCAGCAGCAGGCCGTCGCCAAAACCGAGGGCTATATTCAGGAGACGATGACCGGCCAGAAGGTCGTCAAGGTCTTCTGCCACGAGCAGCGCTCCATTGAGGAGTTCGACAAGATCAACGACGCCCTCTTTGAAGACAGCTACCGCGCCCACGCCTATGCCAGCGTGCTCGGCCCCATCATCGGCAACATCGGCAACTTCCTCTATGCGGCTCTGGCGCTCGTGGGCGGCGTGCTGCTGCTTATCGGCGTTCCGAACCTGAGCCTTTCCGGCAAGGCGCTGGATATCTCGATCCTCGTCCCGTTCCTCAACATGACCAAGCAGTTCACGGGCAATATCAACCAGCTCTCCCAGCAGATCAATTCCATCGTCATGGCGGGCGCAGGCGCGCAGCGCGTCTTCTCCCTCATCGATGAAAAGGCCGAGACGGACGACGGCTTCGTTACGCTCGTCGACGCGGACATCGCCCCCGACGGCACGATCAGCAAGAGTGACCATCACACCGGCCACTGGGCGTGGAAGAACCCGAACGACAACGGCAAGGTCTCTTACCGCGAGCTGCGCGGCGACGTGCGCCTCATCGACGTGGACTTCGGCTACGAGCCGAATAAAGAGGTCCTGCACGACGTCTCCGTCTACGCGGAGCCCGGTCAGAAGGTCGCCTTTGTCGGCGCGACCGGCGCGGGCAAGACGACCATCACGAACCTCATCAACCGCTTTTACGACATTGCCGACGGCCAGATTCTCTACGACGGCATCGACGTCAGCAAGATCAAAAAGGCCGACCTGCGCCGCTCGCTCGGCATCGTCCTGCAGGACGTCAACCTCTTCACCGGCACGGTGATGGACAACATCCGTTATGGTAAACTCAACGCGACGGATGAAGAGTGCATCGCCGCGGCAAAGCTCGCCGGCGCGGACGATTTCATTTCGCGCCTTCCGCAGGGCTACGCGACGGAGCTCGCCAACAACGGCGCAAACCTCTCGCAGGGTCAGCGCCAGCTCATCTCCATCGCCCGCGCGGCGGTCGCCGACCCGCCGGTCATGATCCTCGACGAGGCGACCTCGTCCATCGACACACGCACCGAGGCCATCGTCCAGCGCGGCATGGATCAGCTGATGGAGGGCCGCACGGTGTTCGTCATCGCGCACCGCCTGTCCACCGTCAAGAATTCCGATGTCATCATGGTCCTCGACCACGGCCGCATCATCGAACGCGGCAGCCACGAAAAGCTGATTGCGGAAAAAGGAACCTATTACCAACTCTACACCGGCGCATTCGAGCTTGAATAACTCAAAAAAGGACACATCCGTACGGATGTGTCCTTTTTTGAGTTCGCATATCGTCCAAGTCCTCCCGCTATATTGTGTTGAACGCAATTTTTAAGGGAGGAATTCTATGTCTCGTTCCTTTTTCCGCACCTACGGCTTTCTGAGCGCGATGCTGCTCGCCATCGTACTCGGATGCGTGCTGGGCGCGCTGTGGCCGGGGGCGACGTGTCTCGCCCCGCTCGGCACGATCTTCATTAACCTGATGTTCTGCATCGTCGTGCCGCTCGTGTTCTGCTCGCTGAGTAGCTCCATCGCCTGCATGAAAAGCCCGAAGCGCGCGGGGAAGATCATGGGCACGACGCTTTTGGTCTTCATCGTCACGGGCCTTATCGCCGCAGTCATCATGCTCTTTGCGATGCGCCTCTATCCCCCGGTCCTCGAGCCGTGGGCGGACGCGGCGGCGGGCGCGGTCGATGAACAGGCGAGCGTCGCACAGCTGCTCGTCAACTTCTTCACGGTCGAGGATTTCGCGGCGCTGCTGTCCCGCCGCGCGATGCTGCCGCTCATCGTCTTTTCCATCCTCATCGGCTTTGGCGTCAATTTGAGCGGCGGCGCGGACTGCCTGACGGCAAAAGTCCTGCAGGACATGACGAACTGCCTTTTGAAGGTCGTCTCGCTCATCTCCTACTACGCGCCCGTCGCGTTTTTCGGTTTTTTCGCCTCACTCGTCGCGACCTACGGTGCACAGATCACCGCGGCCTATGGCCGCGCGATGCTCGTCTACTATCCGCTCTGCTTTGTCTACGCGCTCGTCGCGTTTCCGCTCTACGCCTATCTCGGCGGCGGAAAGGAGGGCGTGCGCGTCATGCGGCGGCACATCCTGCGCCCTGCGGTCACGGCGCTCGGCACCTGCTCGTCCGTCGCGACGATCCCGACAAATTTAGAGGCCGCGGAAGACAGCGGCGTGCCGCGTGACATCTCCGACCTCGTCCTGCCGCTGGGCGCGACGATGCACATGGACGGCTCGTGCTTCAGCTGCGTGCTGAAGATCGCGTTCCTCTTCGGCGTGTTCGGCATCCCGTTTGAGGGCGCGGGGCTCATCGTCAAAATTCTGCTTGTCGCCGTGTTCAGCTCGGTCGCGATGAGCGGCATCCCCGGCGGCGGGTACATCGGCGAGTACATCATCTGTACGCTCTTCTTCCCCGCGCAGATGGCCATTGCCTACCCCATCGCCGTGACGATCGGCAATCTAGTCGACCCGCCTGCCACAATGATCAACGCCGCGGGCGACTATGTTGTTACATTTCTCGTCGCGCGCTTCACCGAGGGAAAAGACTGGCTTGAGCGTGCGCAGAGGGAAAAGGCTGCACACTAAATTTTCCGTGCGCTTTCCGCGCAGGCATGCTATAATGCTGTTCGTTAACGAAAGAAGAAAGATTCGCCCGCTGCGCGCGGGCAGAAAGAGGTTTTTATCATGGAAGTTGGTCTTTCCATCGCGCAGATGCAGCGCGGCATGGACGTGGAAGGCTTTTATCTGCTCAAGGCCGCCTTTGCCAAGGTGACAGCCAGCGGCAAGCCGTTTTTGAGCGCAGTGCTCGCCGACACGAGCGGCACGATCGAAGCAAAGGTCTGGGACTACAGCGGCCCCATCGGCGAGCGCGACGTAGGCAAGGTGCTCAAGGTGCGTGGGAGCGTATCGGACTACCGCGGCATGCCCCAGTTCACAGTCGACAAGCTGCGCCTCGCCGAAGACAATGACCGCGTCGACGTCTCGAAGCTCGTGAGCGTCGCGCCCATCGACCGCGAGGCCGGCTATGACGAGGTCAAGGCACTCGTTTCGACCATCGAGGACGCAGACTACCGTGCCGTGTGCGAGGAAATGCTGCGCCGCCACGAGGCAGCGTTCCGCACCATTCCCGCCGCCAAGAGCGTTCACCACGGCTTTTTGTCCGGCCTTCTGATGCACACGCTCAACATGCTGCGCCTTGCCGATTTTCTGTCTGCGCAGTACGCGGACACTGTGAACCGCAGCCTGCTCCTCACCGGCACGCTGCTGCACGACTTCGCCAAGGAGCAGGAGTTCACGTTCTCCGAGCTTGGCCTTGTGACGGATTACTCGACGAAGGGCCAGCTGCTCGGTCACCTCGTCATGGGCGCGCAGGAGGTCGCGGCGATCGCCGCCGAGCTCGACCTGCCCGAGGAAAAGGCGACGCTTTTGGAGCACCTGATTCTCTCGCATCACGGCCAACCGGAATTCGGCGCGGCGGTGCTGCCCCAGTGCGCGGAGGCAGAGCTTTTGTCGCTCGTCGACCAGATCGACAGCCGCATGGAGATCTACCGCGAGGTGCTCGCGCCGCTCAAAGCGGGCGAATTCAGCCAGCGTGTCTTCGCGCTCGACAACCGCCGCGTTTATAAGCATAAATAAGGATGGCAGCGCCAGCGGCGCTGCACGGGACAAAGGGGGAGATTCTCTTTCAAAAGAGAATCTCCCCCTTTGGAACCCCCAAGAGAAAGGCAGGGGGCATTTCGACTTCGCCCCCTGCACCCCCTAACGACCAAAAAGGAGGGGCGTAGCCCCTCCTTTTTGGATGATCCTCCCTGTGGCACTTCCGGTAAGAAATGCGCCTGCTTCGGATGATGCCGTCTCGATCATGCCTGCCGAAGCGGCATTGGTTCGTTCGCCGCATAACAAAAAACGACCGCAGTGGCGGTCGTTTTATTTTAATTCCTGTTCGAGATCGTGGAAGTATTCGGGGCAGAAAAATTCATCGACGGTGATATTCAGGCCGTCGCAGAGCTTTTTGACCGTTGCGACGGTCGTCGTGTGGTTTCGGCCGCTCATAATGTTATTAAGCGTGGATTGCGTGACGCCGCTGAGGATGCTCAAGCGGTTGATCGTGATACTTCGTTCTTCGCACAGCGCCAAAATGCGCCGCCGCACGGCTTCACCCGCTGTCATCACGACCACCCCGCTTTCTTTTCATAAAGAATATCGTTTTCCTCTTGAAAAGATTAACTCTTTTGAGTTAAAATAACCGAAAAGGGTTAAGGAGGTGTCTGTAATGACTGACTATCAGAAAATGTACACCACGCTATTCAACGCAGTGACCGATGCACTCGAAAAAATGGAAGTGCAAAACTACGGTGACGCAAAAGAACTGCTTATCTCCGCTCAACAAAAGACAGAAGAGATCTATATCACAGCACAGAACTAAAATAGAAGCAATTCTGAACGCGGCGAGCGCAGCAATGCCGCGCCGTCAGAAGCAACAGCGGGGAAGATAATCCAAAAAGGAGGGGCAAGGTCCCTCCCTTTTGGTCGTTAGGGGTGCAGGGGCGAGATCGAAACGCCACTGCCATTCTCTTGGGGGATCAAAAGGGGGGATTCTCTCACGTGAGAGAATCCCCCCTTTTACC
>OGYX01002718.1_pt1 | contig 11046 bp, 8 predicted proteins | sample 1576601 | NCBI WGS metagenome assembly OGYX01 (sample SAMEA3541561, study PRJEB24748) | human gut metagenome | biome: human gut; feature: human-associated habitat; material: faeces | place: China | collected 2012 | reverse complement strand
GACATGTGCACATCAGCTGATGTGCGAGCGCACAACAGCTGTTGTGCGACTGGCGTACCCCAGTTGTTGCCAGCTGCCTCACATGCCTCCTGCGGATAGATTGCGCAGTATGCGGTAGACAGAACGGAAAGGAACGGTGCGTACGGTTTCTTTAACTGAATGGTGAAGTGGGTATCGTCCTGAACCTCGATACCGGACAGCTCATCTGCTGTACCTGCGCTCATCTCGTCGTAACCAACCACATTCTCAAGCAGGGTTGCCATCTTTGCCATTTTGATCAGACGCTCGTAAGAATACTTAACATCGGAAGCCTTCAGAGTCGTTCCATCATGGAATTTTACATCCGGAAGCAGCTCGAAGCTGTAGGTCATGTTGTCATCGGAAATGGTCGGCATAGCTGCCAGAAGAGTCGGAACCAGTCCATCGGATGTGGTAGTCAGCAGGGACTCGGTAATGTTATCGGTAATTTTCATTACGATGCTGTAGGTAAACTGCTGCGGATCCAGTGCTACCTGCGGATCTACTGCTGCGACACGTATAACCTTGTCGCCGCTCTCAGTGGTTGCTGCTGCGGATGTGCTGCCGCCAGCTGCTGCAGAAGTCTCTGCTGCGGATGTGCTTGTAGAATTTCCGGAACCGCCGCATGCAGTGAGGGACGCTGCAAGCACACAGCTCAGGACAATTCCTGCCAGTGTCTTTTTCATGTTTGTTTCCTTCCTTCCTCGTTTTCGCTTTATGCTTCTTTTGTGATACCGAATTCTATGATGAGTTTCAGATTTCCCAGCCGAAACCGCTGTCCGGACACCGTGACAAAAAAGGGACGTATACCGAGACCAATCTTTCTCCGATAATACGTCCCTGATTTTTTGCAATATCCGGTTTGACAATTTTTTGTATCATCTGCCACATTAATTCAGTAAAATCTTAAAGCTATGGTCATTATAACGATGTGTTTATGTAAATGCAAGAGGGAATTTTAATTTCCAATCATTTCTTATATGTTTTCCGTGTGATACGGTCGTTTTCTCTTTTTGTCCGTATGTCACGGTCATTCTTCCATCGTTGATAGACAGTTTGTCAGGATCACTTTGGGTCATGGCAGAAAAAAAGAATCCGAAATAGTCCGGATTCTTTTCTCTGTACAGCTTATTCTTCGTCATCTTCCTCTGCCACAATGGCACCGATGGTGCCTAACATACTGGTTACCACTGCTACAACAACAAACAATACCAGCAGCAGAATACAGCCAAGAAAAATCATGATATCCATTTGCAAACGCCTCCCGTTCTTTATTTTACCTTCCTGCACAATGCTTTTGTAATAACCTGCCCACACTCATAATTATCCCAAGTATAACACAGGTCATACCGCAAGTAAAGAGGACCGTTTAATCGTCTGCAGCGTCTGAGCAGCACGGTTTTGCAGTCTCCGGTTCCCGCTCATAGGTATCCAGAAAATGATGGCGCACGCCGCCCTGCTTGTACGCTACCACGGTATCCAGATTGACATTCTCCACGCTTTTAAAGATATTGCTCTCCACGAACGGATTCTTCTCTTTTAAGGTTCGGATCAGTTCCTTGACTTCCACGCGTTTGGACTGGTTTTCCTCATTATTGCAGGTGGTGCAGGTGTCGGTGAACTTGCAGGCACACTGGATGAAATGCAGGTTGTTATAATCTCTCCACGCCTTGATATCATCCTCGCGTACCAGATACAGCGGGCGGATGAGCTCCATGCCCTCGAAGTTGGTACTGTGGAGCTTCGGCATCATGGTCTGAACCTGGGCGCCGTAAAGCATTCCCATAAGGATTGTCTCAATAACGTCGTCGTAGTGGTGTCCCAATGCGATCTTATTGCAGCCCAGCTGCTTTGCAAAGGTATAAAGGTGTCCGCGGCGCATACGAGCGCACAGATAGCACGGAGATTTTTCGATGGTGTAGACTGCATCGAAGATATCCGACTCGAAAATCTCAATCGGAATCTTTAACTTTCTGGCATTCTCCTCGATGACCTGGCGATTCTCCGGACTGTAGCCCGGATCCATAACCAGGAACTTCACCTCAAACGGGAATTTGTTGTGCTTCTTTAACTCCTGAAGCAGCTTGGCCATCAGCATGGAATCTTTGCCGCCGGAGATGCAGACCGCAATGCGGTCGCCTTCCTTCACCAGTTCGTACTGATTGATGGCTTTCGCGAATTTGCTGAAAATGTTCTTGTGGAATTTCTTGCGCAGGCTTTTTTCCACGGAATCGCAGATCTCGTCTGCCTCCTGCTTTTTGATCTCGGCCATGAGCCAGGCAATGTAGCCGCCCTTTAAGCTGACTGCGTCATAGCCCTGCTCGCAGAGATTCTCTGCCACATCGCGGCTCACGCGGCCGCGGCTGCAGCAGATGATGATTTTTTTGCCTTTCTCTTCCGGCGGATTTTCTTCCAGTTCTTCCGCGGAACTGGCGATAGCTCCCTTGATGGCACCATGATTGATCTCATCCGTGCTTCGGATATCATAAAGCACATAGGTGTCCGTGGAAAGGGCGTCAAATTCTTCTATGGTTAATTCATTCATATGATTCACTCCTGTAGCGTATCAAATCCTGTCCATGCCGCATCTTCCCGCGTTCCATGGACAAAATATTTTCCGTTTCCTGCTTCTGCATCGAAAAAACAGACGGCCACATCTACAGCCGTCTGTTTTCTTCGCTGCGCACATCCATCATACAGGAAACGCACGCAAAACTCAATATCCTATTTGCAATCTGGTTTTACTCTGTTCCGGCATTGACCACATCCGATCTGTTTTCCTCGTTTTCCGCTGCGGCCACTGTCCATATCTCTGAGGTCACCCACTCACTCTTGTTGTGGCTGCTCTGGCGCACGGTACGGACACGGAAGCAGTACTCCCCCGGCTCTGTCATCTGGGATGAAAAATCATAATGGTTTTTGTATACCGAACGCATGATGCCGGTATCAATGCCGTTTCTGACCAGCTGGATCTGGTAATAGCGTGCGGATTCCTCCGCATTCCAGGATGCGGTGCCCGGATGAGCGCTGTCCCAGCCGAAGCCGGCAGACGAAGATGCCGCATTCTGCGCCAGAGAAATGGCGGAACGGTTATCAAGCTTTGACTTCTTATCGTAAATTAGCTTTACCCGTAACGTCAACATTGTGTTTTTTTCCGACCGCTTTGCGCTGACAAACTGAACCTTGTCGTAGCGGTTCTTTGACGAAGCTGCCAGATTTAAGCGGAACGCATCAGAAGAAGCGCTGGCAAAATACCACTGATCTTCATCTGCCACCACCAGAGTCACCTCAATCTCCGGCGGATTGCTGTCGCTGAAATCATCCGAATCCTCGTTTACAACCTCTGTGTCACTGATATAGTAGCGGTCCGTATTTGCTCCCTCCGCAGTGACGGAAAGGGAACTGCCCTCTATACCAATACCCAGGTTGGAATCAAACACAAGATCCATTTTGCCGACCTTACGCTTATCCGATGCCGCATAGCTGGTGCAGACCGCTCCAACGGATAAGATGAGAGCGGCCAGGCTTACCAGAAGCCGTTTCGTTGTCTGTTTCATCACTCTTTTGCAGCTCCTTCCTGTTTCCGTTCATAAAGACTGCAGATCAGATCCACACAGGTGTCCAGACCAAGCTCCGCACTGTTTAAGGTGACATCATAGCTGGCACCGGCACCCCAGCGTTTCCCGGTATAGCATTCATAGTAATTCCGGCGACTCTTGTCAGTCTTTTTGATCAGCGTAATGGCCTCATCCCGGGTGATCCTGCGTCTTTCCATAAGACACGCGATCCGGACATTCATGTCTGCATAGATAAATATGGAAGTCACGCCCGGCTGCTCCCGCAGCACATAATCGGCACAGCGGCCAATGATCACACAAGACTCCTTCTCTGCCAGCCGCCGGATAACCTCCGACTGCAGATTAAATACCATGTCATTGATGGCAATGCCTCTTCCGGTCTTATCATTCTGCATCTGACGCGGCACAGAGTAGAGAAATGGATTCGGCCGCTTCTCCTCCGCTTCCGCAAGAATATCCTGATCCAGTTCTCCGTAATCGCAGGCCATCTCGATCAGCTGCCTGTCATAGCATTGAATTCCAAGGCGTTTTGCCACCTCCATGCCAATCTCACTGCCGCCGCTTCCGATCTGACGGCCTATGGTTATGATTCGTTTTCCTTTCATATGCTTCTAAACCCCCTGTCCAATTTTCCCTTTATCCACAGTTTTTCTATCTGTTCCGGAAGATTTCCACAAATGCTTTCCACATCTTCACGATCACGATCCAGATCCGGCGCAGCGGGCTCTGGCTTGCTGCCTCAGTCTCCGCATCCAGAACCTCGTCATCATCATCCAGGCTAATCTCTGCGGTGCGCAGAATGATCTGTACGGATTCCGGCTCCTGGTTCTCATCGGATGTGAAGGATACCTTCTCCGCCTTCGGATCCATGTTCAGGAAACGGGTATCTCCATCTAAGTCATCCCATTCCTTATCGATGGCCTCCTTCATGGTCACGCCTGCATGGCGGATGGAAGCGGTGCTGTCCAGCACGCTTAAGCTCTTATCCAGAAGCTCCAGGGTACCGCGGATACTGTCGCGGGTAGCCGCATCCAGGTTATCACTGCTGTTTTTTAAGGTATTCTGTACGATCGCCGCCGTACTGATACTGGTATTCATGGCTTCGGTGGTACGGTTTAACAGCTCCTCCGTATCATCCAGAGAAGCCTGCAGATCCGGGTAGTAGCTGTCCATCGAATCATACAGGGCTGCGGTGTCCTCCGTCAGCATCTCCAGGCTGTCCGTCAGCTCAGAGGTGTATTTGGCTGCATCTGCCACATCATCCAAAAGGCCGGAAAGCTCAGAAGCCAGTTTACTGCTGGCTGCGGACAATTTCTCCAGTGCTGCTTTCTTCGCCATCAGAGTCTGCAAAAGCTCCAGCTGATTCAGGGTGATGCCGCCTGCCGCACCAGATACACTGCCGGTGCTTCCGGCATTGTTCGGGGAGGCAACACGGTCATCGTAAAGATCGACCTCCCAGTCCTCGTCCATATAATAATCATCATCCACATTCTGAAGGCTGACACCCATGGTTCCAAGAGCCGTTACATAAGCCTGCTCGCTGGCCTGCAGCGTTGCGTCCAGTGCAATGATCTGCTGCATCAGCTGATTCAGCGGAGAAACCTGGCCGGACATATCTTCCGACCCACTCTTGATTCCCTTCAGTGCACTGTGCAGCTTATTTAACGGATCCTGCATCTCGCGCACCGTGTTTACGATATCGCCCAGGCTGTCATGCGCTACATCTGCCGCCTCCTTGGCGGTCTCGATATGCGGGATCATCGCTTCCAGCTGATCCGAGACAGCGCTTAAGGTCTCAATCACACGGTCATTGCCTGCCAGAATACTGTCTTTTGAACCACTCCATGCCTGTCTTGCGCCCTCCGCAGAGTTCATGCCGCTCTGTAAAGAATGAATGCCGTCCCGCATGGCCTCAACAGACAAAGCCATCTGCTGCATGCTGTCGTGCATCTGATCGCCGCTCTCTTTCCAGGTATCCTTTGCTTCCTTTAAGTCAGTCACGTGCTCTAAATCACTGCCGGTTAACGGAGTCATGGCCATGAACACGCCGCTGGTCTCAAAGCTGTCGGTGCCGATGCGGACGGTGAAGTCTCCATCCTCGCCCGGAAGCGCCGTAAACACAACGGCGCTGTTGCCGCCGATGGTCTGTTTCTGAGCACCGTCTGCTTCCAGGCTGTAACAGTCATTGGTATCCACCATAACTGCTACAGCCAGAACAAAGTTGTTCTTATAATATTCATTCACATCCGCACTGTCGTTAAACTTCGCGTCGATATGGATCTCAATGAGTCCGGAAGCACCCGCCAGCTCGTCTGCATTTTTCGGCACGCCATTCAGCTTATAGGAAACATCAAAGTTCCATGGGAGTGCCACCTTCTTCGCATCCAGCTCGCCTTTATAATAGAAGCGCCCCTTGTAATCCGGAGACACGTTCCAGGTTACCTTGTTTCCCTCAATGACCGGCTCCGTATAATCGGACATGTTGGTCACCGCTGTGTAATTGCCATAATCGGTGAAGGTGGTCTGGCCATTCAGATCACAGCCCTTCACCACATTGACCCGGTCTACGTTTCCATAGTAATCCAGGTTTACATACATATTTTCATCTACAGCCACAGATGCCTGGCCGGCAAGCACCGGCAGAACCGTGCCGGTACATGCCATGACTGCCGTCAGTCCCATGACACCCAGTCTCTGATATCTTTTCTTCATGACATTCTCCTCCTGCTGCCCTTATTTCTCTTTCCTGTGTTCTTCCAGCTTCGTCCGGATCTGCTCTGCCCGCTCATGGAACTGCTGCCTTCTGGTCACATAGCGCTCGCGGATTCTTCTTCTGGAGCCTTTCCATTTTTTCTCAATGACCAGTCCGTCAGTCAGCACCAGAAGTGCCGGAAGCAGAGTCAGTACCAGGACCAGACTCAGGAAGCCTCCTCGTCCGATCAGATGTCCCAGATCTCCAATGGCCGCCGTCGTAGAAATCAGATATACAATATATCCTGCCAGGGTGATGATGCCGCCGGATGTAAAAACAGAGGAACAGGACCGGGTCACCGCCTCAATGCAGGCCTCCTTCTTCGGAAGTGTTGCACGCTTCGCGATATAATTGTTGGTAAGCAGGATCGAGTAGTCTACCGTCGCACCCATCTGGATACTGCTGACAATAATGTAGCCCATGTAGATCATATCCACGCCCTGCACATACGGAACTGCCATGTTGATGAAGATAGCAACTTCAATCGGGATCATAACCACGATTGGGATCAAAACGGACTTAAAGCTGAAAGCTACAACCAGGAATACACCCAGCAGCGTCAGCAGATTTACCCGCGCGTTATCGTCCGTAATTGTTTCTTTGATATCCTGGGTAGACGGAGTCTCTCCGACCACGTACGAGTGCTCCGGATAATATTTCTTCATGAGATCCCGGATCTGATCCGTATATTCGAAGGATTTGTCACTCTCGCCCTTGGTTCTTATGTATAAAAGCATCCGTGCCGTGTCCTTCGTGTGAAGCTGGCTGACGGTAGAATCCGGCAGGAAATCCTCCGGGATGCCCTCCGGCAGTGTGTTGGCCATCGAGGTTACACTCTTTACATATGGAAGAGCTTCCAATTCATCGGACAGCCGCTTTTCTGCCACCGGGTCCGTGTTCGGATAGATCAGAAGCATCATGTTGCTTCGGCCGAACTTTGCGGTGATCTCCTGGTCATCCGCGTATACCTGAGTTCCCGGAGCACCGCCCACAGCGCTGTTTCCGTACTGAAAATTGTTCATCTGCTGAGCCACATAAGCAGGCGGGGTAATGAGAAGCACTGCCGCCAGAACCAGATAACGGATGCGGTACACGCCCCTTCCAAGCCTTGTAAAGTCCGGAAAGAAGGAACGGTGCTTGGTCTTATCGTTCCATCTGGTAAATTTCAGGATCATGGCCGGCATGAACAGCACCACCGTCAGAAGACTGAAGATGATACCCTTTGCCAGAACCAGTCCCATATCAAAGCCAATGTTGAATTTCATGGTAACTAACGCCAGGAAGCCGACTACGGTAGTCAGGCTACTGGCAAAAATGGAGTTGATGGCTTCCTCAACTGCCTTGACGATGGCTTCCTCCTCCGAAAGTCCGGTATCACGCCAGTTCATATAGGCATCCAGCAGGAAAATGGAATAGTCCATGGAGGTTGCCAGCTGTAAAATGATGGCTACATTATCGGTCAGAAAGGAAATCGTACCGATGAATATATTGGTTCCCTTATTCAAAAGTACCGCCACACCCATGACCAGCAAAAACAGGATCGGCTCTGTCCATGCGGTGGTCGCCAGACAAAGTACCACAAAAATCATGATGACCGCGACCACCAGGATCTTGTTCATCTCCTCATGGGTAGTCTGGATCAGGGATTTGTTCTGCACTGCCATACCGACATAGCAGCCCTTGTCTCCGGTGATGGCTTTCATCTCATCGATAGCTGCCTCGGTCTTCGGGGAATCTGATTCCTCATCAAAAGTGATATCCATAACCGCACAGCGGTCTTTGTAGTAGTCTTTGATATCATCCATATTGATGAAATCTTCTCCTGCGTAAACATTAACCGTGGTGTCGCACCAGAGGACCTGATCCACACCATCAATGGCCTGGATCTTATCTTTATATTGCTTCGCCTCGTACAGGCTTACATCCTTTAGCATCAGCCGGGCTGTTCCAGGATATCCAAACTCCTTCTTCATCACATCCAGTCCCATGCTGGACTGGGCTGTGGAAGGCACATACTTGGTCAGGTCGTAGTTTACATTTACAAACAGCATGGTAATTGCGCAGAAAATACAGCCTGCAACGAACACCGACTCGATCCAGGCACGCTTTTCAATGATAAAGCGCGCCAGGCGAATGGTAAAGCCGGTATCCTCCGCGCCTTTTTTCTGCTTCTCTTCCGCTCCCCTTTTGTGGGGCAGATGCGCTTTTAATTTATCTTTCAGGGATTTTTTGTCTTCCATAACTGATCTCTGCTCCTCTTTCCCTTTTTCTTTTCACTTCTACCGCATCAGGATCACCATAAAATAGTGTTCTCCGTCTTTCTCCGCATGGGCCATGCCGATACGCCGGTAATAATCCAGGGAATCTTTCCGTTTTCCGCTGGAATCATATTTGTCCTGGGTCTTGCCGATGAGCTTGTCAAAGGCATCGTCCGCATCCTCCCGGCCCCGCAGGTAAAGCTCCCGGCAGCTGGAATTTTTCCGGTAGGAAATTTTTTCCAGGTAATCCTTTAAGGTTCCCTCACCGGGAATCGCGTCACCGCTGTAACCATTTGCCAGCGCTGCTTCCAGACGGTGAGCTGCTGCCTGATTCAATTTTTCATCCATGATAAATCCGGCATAGCGGTCGTACTGCCGCTTTTCATCATTACCGTACTCCTCTTCCCGGTCCGGATACTCGTCAAAATACAGATCCTTTTTCTCGTCATTTAACTGGTCAAATAAAAACTGCGTTTCTTCATCGTAACAGAACACCGGATACGCACCGCCGCCGGTATTCGGTACCCATTGGGCCGTTTTTAAGGAACTGTTCCAGTTAAATTTATAAAGGGCATTGTCAAACTGCAGATCCTGCCGGTTCCTGCTGCCGTCCGGCAGGAGATAATACCAGTCGTCGCCCTCCTTTACCCAGTTTGCCCGGGCCGTTTCTGTTTCTTCTGAATCGATTACTTTTGTCGTTCCATATACAGACGCCGGCTTTGTCTCTGCCACAGCACCGCTTCCTGCCTCAATGGTGGACGCAGCCGCCAGCGCCGCCACCGGCTGATGCAGCAGCACCAACCCAACCGCAAAAAGTGCGACACGCAAAGGGTTCGTTAAGAACTGTTTGTTTTTGTGCAATTTATCTCGATAATCCATAAAAACCTCCAGAATTCCTCTTCATTTTATTGCATTATTATCTATGTATATGTTAAAATACACAAGTATCAGTTTTGTTTGGAATGTTCATAATGAGACACTTGTTTTAGATTTGTCCAGTTTTATACATTGTGAACCTGTGCTGTTTTTCATGCGCAAATTCATCGATCACGGAGGTTATTATGGCACAGTCTACATCCCGGAAAACCAGTATTACCGCCCGCCGCACCTACGCGCTTTTGAAGGGTGCTCTCTTTTCCCAGCTTGCAGCCCTGCCCTTTGAACAGCTCACACTGACCGACATCTGCAATACCGCGTTGATTTCCCGGTCTACGTTTTACCGCTATTTTGAGGATAAATATGACCTGCTCCATTACTGCCTTGGCTCTATGCTAGATGAGCTTGGCCTGAATGAAGATGTCATGTATTTCACCAACCGCACTTCCGTGCGGGATTTCATGCTGATCCTGCTGCGTCTTATCGGCGAGAACCGGATTCTGTACCAGAAAATCTACCGTGCCAATCAGGATGGTGACCTGATGCGCATCATCCGCACCGGCCTCATCCGCATTATGAATGATAAAATTCAGGCTGCTGAACAAAAGGGCTATCGCTTGAAGCTTCCTGCCCCTATATTCACCAGCCTGATGACAGATTTTTATTTTAATATTGTACAGTGCTATCTCGATCAGGAAGAACCCTGTGACCCGGACAGCTTTGTCGACAATGTATGCCTGTTTATTGAACGTGACTTTTTTGCACCGCCAAAGTCCTGAGCCTTATGCCCAGCGCTCCGGTGTTTTTTATCACCAGACTGCACTTCCTGCAGCCTGATCCGATTGTGGCACTCAGCGTTCCCGCGCCCAGCCGTATGCGTAGCGAACCGCCTTCTCCCACCCGCGGACCATGGTCCTGCGGGTCTTTTCATCCAGTTCCGGCGTAAAGATCCGGTCTGTCTCCTGATTTTCCTTGACTTCTTCCTGATTCTTCCAGTATCCCACTGCAAGTCCCGCCAGATATGCCGCGCCCATGGCGGTTGTCTCTACACAAGAGGGCCGCTTCACCGGTGCCTGGATAAAGTCTGCCTGGGTCTGCATCAGGAAATTGTTGGCACTGGCTCCGCCATCAACCTTCAGGGAAGTCAAGTCAATACCGGAATCCGCTTTCATGGCCACCAGTACGTCATGTACCTGGTAGGCAATAGACTCCAGTGTAGCCCGGATGATGTGGTATTTGTTCACACCCCGGGTAATACCCACAATAGTTCCTCTGGCGTACTGATCCCAATGCGGAGCGCCAAGACCGGTGAAGGCCGGAACCACGTAGCAGCCGTTGGTATCCTTCACTTTTTTTGCCATATACTCGGAATCCTCTGCCGAATCGATCAGCCTCAGCTCATCCCGCAGCCACTGAACCGCCGCCCCGGCCACGAAGATGGAACCCTCCAGCGCATAATTCACCTTTCCATCCAGTCCCCAGGCAATGGTGGTGACCAGCCCGTTTCGGGAGAATACCGGCTTTTCTCCGGTATTCATGAGCAGGAAACAGCCTGTTCCATAGG
>OGYX01002712.1_pt1 | contig 11060 bp, 8 predicted proteins | sample 1576601 | NCBI WGS metagenome assembly OGYX01 (sample SAMEA3541561, study PRJEB24748) | human gut metagenome | biome: human gut; feature: human-associated habitat; material: faeces | place: China | collected 2012 | reverse complement strand
CGTTTCTGAAAGTAGTCCCTACACCCTATACAAACTTAAAGGGGTATTTTTAAACGGGGTCTTTTGAAAATTTGGGAAATTTTCACTTTTTCAAACAACCTCCTATACCTATAACATTCTAAAAAGGGTGTTTGGCAACCTGATTTTCAAATTTTGTTTGGAAAACTTCTTACCACCAATATGAATCTATAGGGCCGTTTTGGAATACAATTTTGGACAAAAAGAAAAACGGCAAAGTTCACAATAGAACCTTACCGTTTTGGGAATGCTGCACAGCAGCACCGTATTATTTCTTTTGGTTTATTATTTCATAACTGCGTTCAGCAATGTCTGATAGTCACTCACCACATCGTACACCACGTTTTCATCGTTCAGTGCCTTGAAATGTGCACGGGCACAATCAATTTTCGCCTGTTCTACCGGGGTGATGTGATTGAGCTTCATGGAATCCAGTGTGCCTTTGGTTTCAGCAACAAAGTAGATGTGCTTGACTGTGCCCTCATAGAACGCAATCGCCCAGTCGGGATTGTATTTTCCAACAGGTGTGGAAATATAGAACCCATCCGGCAGCTTTACATAGACTGCCACATCACGGTTCGTATCGAGGTCGGCGGCAAAATCACGCTCGTTGCTTGAATCGTAAATCAAATGGTCATACAGATGCCGCTGTACTTTCATGACGTTCGTACCGAGTTTTCCCTTCAAGGTCGGCTCAGTGAAAATGTCTGTATCGTAATGTTCGTCCAGAATATTGTAGGTGATATGCTGGATGATGGCCGTTGCCTTTTCGTCATTGATGAGGGCAGCTGCTTTCAGAATGAACTCTTCCGGGTTATCCTTGAACTGATCGAACACCGCTTTTTCAATGCCGACCAGAATCTGTACAATCGCCTTGCGGGTCAGCTTGGTTTCAGCCACCAGCTTGCCAATCAGGTCATACTTGACGCTCTGACTGGCGTGAATTTTGGTCTGTGGGTCATATTTATGCTGATCCGCTTTTGCGAAAGCAGAGCCATCTAACAGAGAATCCTTGGATTTGATCTCCGTCATTTCACCGGATTCTACTTTGAAGTAAATCTTTGATACGTTCAGATTGCGGTTAAGCGAGCGAATGGACTTTTGCACCAGCTCATCCGTGTCAAAATCCACCACATAAACCGATTTCGGGCTGATTTTGTTCCAAAGGGCCTTGAACTCCGGCATAGCCAGCTTGTCCGGGTCGATTTTTAATTCCACATTGTTGGAACGTGCATTTTCAGGCAGCATGACCTTATCGCTGTAAACAGAGTCCAGCAGGTCGATGACCGATGCTGCACAGTCTGCAACTTCTTCTGCCACTTGTACAGCATGGTTTGCATGGTCGGCATAGTACTTATCCGTCAGCGCACCATGGCGGTCCACATAGCCATTCTGGACCAGATCAAAATAGATGGCGGCGGCGGTGTCAGTATCCACGATCTGCTCGTTGCCGTTTGTATCCGTAAGAACTCTGCCAACAAACAAGGCTGCATCCACCTTTCTGGGGCGGTTTGCAACTGCTTCGGCCAGTTCGCTTTGCAGGCCTTTGGCGAAGCTGTCATAACTTTCGCTGGCAATGACAGTCAGGATATTGATGTTATGCACATCGTTGCCCAGAACATTCGCATCCATACGTTCGCCGTTCTGGTTGACGCACAGACGCAGGCCGCGGCCAACCTCCTGCCGTTTGCGGACTTCACTGCTGCTCTGTTTCAGGGTGCAGATCTGGAACACGTTCGGGTTATCCCATCCTTCCCGGAGGGCAGAGTGTGAGAAGATAAAGCGCACGGGGGAACGCTTGGGGTCCCGGTCAAGAAGAAGCTCCTTGTTTTTCATAATCAGGTCATAGGCACTGATGTCATTGGAGGTTTTCTCCCGCTTGTCATCGCCTGCAACCTGATTGACAAAATGGCCTTTCTTATCCACCGAAAAATAACCCGCATGGGTATCGTGTGCAGAAATTGCTTTCAGGTAGCGGATGTAGTCATCCTCGCCCAGCGAAAGCTGCATCTTGCCGACAATATCCTCGTACTCCTGCTCAAACATCTCTGCATAAATGCCGTTATAGGGCTGGCCTGCAGCATCGTAGCACTTGTACTTGTCCACTTCATCAATAAAGAACAGGCTCAGCACTTTAATACCCTTGTGGAACAGCTGACGTTCCCGCTCAAGATGCGAAAGGATCGTTTCCCGAATCTGAATGCGGCGCAGCTGGTCCTCGTCCACCTTGCCGACCACATCTCCGGCAAACAATCGGACACCATTCAGAAATTCAATGTGGTTGTCCCGGCCATCAATCTCTTTCACCACATAGCCATCCTTGTATTCGTCCAGATTGCCGGAATAGTCATAGAGGTTGAATTTCAGCCCAACGGTGCGCGTTACCTTGCGCAGGCCGGATTTTCCCTTGCAGTCGAACTGGATCGTTGCCGTAGGGTCTGCCTTGGAAAGATTGATGCTTTCCAGATAGACAAACCCATCCGTAGCGGTACTGCCGGATTCCGTAATGCCTTTGACCACGATTTTCTTGACCAGACGCTTATTATATGCTTCCATTGCATCCAGCCGGTAGACCATGTTGTAGATGCTGTCTGCACGGTGGGTAGCCGAGTAGCGCAGGGTGATCATCGGGTTGAATTCTTTCATCCGCTCTTTGGTCTGTTTGCCCTCCACCGACTGCGGTTCATCAATAATCAGGATCGGGTTTGTCTTTGCAATAATGTCAATGGGCCGACGGGAACGGAACTCGTCCAGCTTCATATAAATACGGCGGGCATCTTTGCCTTTGGCATTGAAAGCCTGCGAATTGATGATCATGACATTGATGGAACTATCCGAGGCAAAGCGGTCAATTTCCGTCAACTGTGCGGAGTTGTAGATAAAGAAGCGGATCTTCTTGCCGTACTCTTCTGCAAAGTGATCCTGTGTGACCTCAAACGATTTATACACACCCTCACGGATGGCAACACTGGGCACGACCACGATAAACTTACTCCAGCCGTAATGCTTGTTCAGCTCATACATGGTCTTGATATAGGTGTAGGTTTTGCCGACACCTGTTTCCATCTCAATGGTAAGGTTATAGTGTCCCTCCAACTGCTTGGATGGTTCAATCTGGTTGGTGCGCTGGATTTTTTGCAGGTGCTCCAGAATAATACTGTCGTTCAGCTCTGGTACAATCTGTTCATTGCGCCAGCCTGTGAAGCTTGTTTCCATATCAGTCTGGTAAATACCGCTGCCGTTGTCGATGCGGTAATTCGTAGTCAGGTAGGGCTGACCTGCAAAGACGTCCACCACGGCTTTTGCGGCATCTGCCTGAAATTTCTGGTGTTTGAATTGAAGTTTCATCTGCTGTTCTCCCTCAAATCACCTTGACATCGGTATCTGGCGCATACAGCTTGAAAATTTCAAACACGTTGATCTTTTCCGGGCTGCTGGCAAAGGAAGAATCCCGGAACACTGCACGGCGCGGCTTGCGCTTGGCGATTTCCTTGATAACATTTTCCGGCACATTGCTGTCAAAGCAGGCAATCAGGGCATCGGGAACATTCAGCGCAGCATCACCGGGCGCGTAGGTGTGGACGGTACAGTTGCCGATTTTCTCAGACCGATACGGCATGGACAGCGGCAGTCCCCAATCCAGCAGACAGCCAAACAGCAAATCAAGGTCGGTGCGGTCCTCCTTGATGTTACTTTCCAGACCAGTTAGCATTGTCTGGGAGTATTCGTCAGCAGAATAATAAACATCTTTTACGCTGCTGGTGTCCAATTTGAACACACGGAATCCCACGTCGGGGGGGGGTAAGCATTGGCGGTATTACGTTCAGAAATGATATTATCTCCTGCCCTGCGAATGCGTTCTTTGCCAATATCGCAAATGGTTTTATAGCCAGCTTTGTAGGCTTCGCTTTTTTCATCACAGGACTCTGGCAACTGTACCATGATAAACTTACGGTGGCCGCCGTCATTAGCGTTCAGTTGCATAACGGCATGAGCGGTTGTAGCAGAGCCAGAAAAGAAATCAAGAATAGTATCGTTTGAAGATGTTACATAAGAAATCATTCTTTTTATAACTTCATGATCTTTTGAGTACTCAAAAATTCCCTTTCCAAGAAGATTTTCCATCACAATAGACGATTGAAGATAACTTTTGTAAAAATATGTACCCATTACCTGCTTACCAACATTCTCATCTTCTGGGTCAGCAGATTTTCCGGGCTTTCTAACAAGATAAGTTTTCTTTATTGGAGGAAGCGTCTCATCCTCTCGAAAAACTACTTTTCCCTTATTTATCATTTCTTGCATTTTTTCAGGCGTTGAGTAACGCCAACCTCCCGGCGGCACAGCACAAGGCCTTCCGGTTATCGGGTGGATAACATCATAGGATGGCCCTTTTCCTCCGGGCCAAGACATGTTGTCGTCTCTCCAGACACCATTTTCATCTACTTTATTATAGCGTGAAAGCTTTTTTGCCGGATGATCTTTCGGAAGGTGTGAATAAAAATCTTGCAAGCCATCTTGAATCTTTGCGCAATCAGTTCCATATAGTTGTTGAAGCCTAAGGTATTCAGCGTATATTTCAGCTGCTCCCGGTTTTTCTTCTCTGAAATATACATTATTTCCCAAAAGACTGGCCACTGACTTTGCATAAACAAGCATATACTCATGTCCAGTAGAAAAAAATCGAGCATCATTTTTTCTGGTTTTTTCCCAAATTAAGCACGCAAGAAAGTTTTCATTGCTAAAAATTTCACCACATATATTTTCAAGGTTTTTCTGCTCATTATCATCAATACTGATAAAAATAACGCCATCATCAGTCAGAAGATTCCGTGCCAGCATTAGCCGGGAATACATCATGCTGCACCAGTCAGAGTGAAACCGTCCGTTGCTGTCATTGTTCTTGAACAGCCGATTCTCGTCCTCGTCATACATTCCCATCTGACGGTTTTCTTCATCCTGCGAACGCATGAAATCGTCTGCATAGATAAAATCGTTGCCCGTATTATACGGCGGGTCAATATAAATCATTTTGACTTTGCCCAGATAGCTTTCCTGCAACAGCTTGAGCACTTCCAGATTGTCACCCTCGATGTAGAGATTCTCGGTATCATCCCAGTTCTTGCTTTCTTCCGGGCAGGGGCGCAGGGTCTTGCGAATGGGCTTGTTGGCTTCCACAATGGATGCCTTTTTGCCCACCCATGTAAACTCGTATGCTTCATCTCCGTCTACAACGTCCGGCGAGAGCATCTGCTTCAGCAGTTCAAAGTTGATACCGCGCTTGTAAACCTTGCGGTCGGGGGTACTTTTCTCCTCGTCCGGCATTTCTGTGATGCAGTTGGGGAAGAGCGCGGCGATTTTATCAATGTTCTGGGCTGTCAGGTTGGGGGTCTGAAGGGGAAGTTTGTTTGACATTTTTATCCTCCACAATTTCTTGAATGGATTTTTTTGCAATTTCTCTTAAATCCGTTAAACTTAATCCGTCATATAAAATTGAGCCAATCAGCCTTTCGCAAAATAACAAGTAATGTGTTCGTTCATCAATATATTGAACGTAAACTTTTTGATATATATCACTATGATTTTCTTGGGCATCTATACCACCTGTGTATTCTGTAATCTGTTCGTTAGCGAGCCTAGTCAACTTTTTTATAAGCGGAATCACTTTGCTGCCGTCGACACCTACATTTCCAGAAAGATCAGCAATTAACAATTCTTGCAGGGAAATCAATTTCAGCCGATGCTCGCATAAGCGGGTTATCATGATTCCCTTGGAATCTGTACATGTGCAAATAGACGCAATGGTTCCCGTGTTACATAAATGCTCAAATTCTATAAATTCGGAACGTATTCGTTGAACTCGCTGTGTTTTGTCATCAATGATTCGTGTGACAATTGCATCATCGCTATTCTTGGCTGCTAACAGGTTTTGATATAATTGATTTCTGTCGCTTTCCTCTTTGAACTTCTGGTTTTGCCAAACAGCCAGTAAACCAAGGGCTACTGTACTGGCATAGGTTAAAATATCGCCTGCGCCCCATTGGGCTTGAAGTTTATCACATGGCGCATCGGTAACGAATAGAATATGAATCAAAATAGCAAATACAATACTGGCGATAATCCATGTTTGGATGAGGTGTTCCTTAATAAATTTTTTCATAGTTGTGTTTCGTTGTCTTGTTCGGCAGTTTTATTATCTTTGAAAAGTAAAAGGAACAATTTGAATTGTTTCCATTGCCCTTTTGTAAATTGTTGGCAGTCAACCAACCACATACTAAAAAACACCAATGCACACGATGCAATTGATATTGCGTTGTTTATCTTTGATGGAAAATCAAACGGCACAACAAATGAAGCAAACAAAACAATATACGCCACACTTTTTATGGTACTTGATATTATAATCCAAATTTTGGTTTTGCGATTATCCGTAAAACAGTCAACATAATTTTTTAGAAAAGCTATCATTTTCTCGTCACACTTTGAATCCAAAGTCTCATTAAAAATATCTACTTTTTCTTCTAAAATAGTGGTGGAAAAATCAAGTTGAGAATCAATCGCTTGCGAAATAGCCAATAAAAAAGTGAAAAGGCCCAGTCCGGCAATAATCCGTGAATTGACTTTCCAGAAAAATGAGATTACGCATAGACCTGTAAAGCCAACTGCAAGAAAAAGCATACCATTGTTCTTTTTCACAGTTCTTTCAACTCCTTTCGTAATGCTATTAAAGTTGCATTCATCTCCACCTGACGATTGAACTGTTTTTCTTTCCGAATCTTATTCTCCAATGCCGCAATCTGCTTTTGCAGTTTTTCACGTTCCGCAGAGCGTTGGATGTTCTCCGCAATGCTGTATGCGGCACTCCAGCTCTCACCCTGCAATCGGGCAATCTGCCGCACCAGTCCATCGTAAACTGCATCTAAGCTCAGACCGCTTATCGCAAGGGACAATTCTGCTTCTGGCATCCAGTCTGTATGCAGATAGCGGCTTACCTTGGCACTGCTGTTCGCAGATGTATCTTTACAGCCGATCCAAGCCTGCACCTTATTCTCATAAGAAAGAACAAACAGAATGTGATAGGGGATTTCACTGTCGATTTGGCGCAGAACAGCTTCATCCAGTTTTGGTCCGGTCAGACACAGCTCAAAAATCTCGATCTCTGTCACCCGCTCTCCGGCAGTGAGATTCAAGGTGGACACTGCCAGCTTGTTGCGCCAGTAGATACAGCGCAGCTGGTCTGCAAACAATCGCTTGACTGCCGCTGGAACGGCAGCATTTTCATAGAACTTCTGTTTCGGAATCCGTTTGTTAAACTCCGTGGAGGGTGGAAAGCCCAGCATTGATCTCACCTCTTATTGTACCACAAGGAAGCAAATCAGTTCAAAGTCATCCAGCCCGGAAATCGAAGAAAGCAGGGCCGTCGTACCGCCCATCTTGAACAGACTGTCAATGTCGCTCTCTTCCTTTGCATCCAAAATGGAATTGATGGCCTCGCTCAGCAATTCAGAATAGGCAGACATATTCTTTCCATCGTCCGTGGCCTGATTGAACTGTTGGCAAAGGCTCTGGTCGGGTTCGGTTTTGCCTTTGCAGAGCAGCCGTAGACGATCCAGCAGCTCTTTCGGAGAAAGATAATCGCAGACAGTCGAGCCGTCCTGCCCAATATAAACCATGTAGAATGGATGCAGACGGTTTTGCTGATCCACATTGATCTCATTGTTGATGTTTTTCAGAACAAAGATCACACCCGGAGGTGCATCGGGCGTAGATGCAACAATTGCGTGCATCCCAAGCGGCGTATGCTCCACATCATCGTGTTTCTTCATATAGTCCAGCAAGTCCAGCCGGAACTCGTTCAATCCCAAGTCCATAATGGAAATGCCGCCCGACATTTCTTCCAGATCGACCACCTCGTTTTTCAGCCGTTTGAGCAGGTTAATACTCATCAGACAGCGGATTCCCTCTTCACGGCCTGCCTGCGTCAGTCCCTTTCCATGCTGGCTGGGGTCGATGTATTTGGAAATCCGAGAGGACAGAATAAAGCTGGTTGGTGTGTAAATGTGCAGCGTCAGCGAATCCAGTACACTATAAATCTGTTGGTAGTTGATTGCATTATCAAGGCTTGTCAGGCATGGCTGCACAGAGATTGGCTTCAACCGTTCCGGGAAAGTACCAACATCAGAAATATTATAGTATTTTTCGATATGTCGGCGAGAACGTGCAATCGTTACACTGTCCAGCACCTCAAAGAAATCGAAGTCCAGTGCCGCAAGCAGCGCATTTATGGTACGCTCTGTGACAGGAAGCTTGCTCCATGTATTGAAAGCCTTTTGCGCCTGCCGGAAAATTTCATCAATCGGAGACGAAGTATTCAGCTTTTCATTGATTTTTCCGGCATCTCCCTCATAGGCAAGCGCAAGCTGGTTTTTCAAATTCACAAAACGATTATTTACGGGTGTTGCCGAAAGCATCAGCACCTTGGTGCGCACCCCAGAACGAATCACGCGATTCATCAATTTTGTGTAGCGGTTTTCTTTCTCATCAGTAGAGGTATTACTGCCATTGCGGAAATTGTGGCTTTCATCAATCACAACAAGGTCAAAGTTCCCCCAGTTAAGTGCAGCAAGGTCGATACCGTTAGAGGTTCCGCCGGAACGGCTCAAATCTGTATGGTACAACAGTTTTCATAGAAAAGTCCCCGCAATCGACTGACTAAAGCGAAAATTAACTTTCAATGATAAGATACAATAATTCATTTTAATGATACTCTAATCAGGTTGGAAAATCAATCGTTGCTCAGGCAGAAAAAGCTCAGCAGGCACTAAACGGATAAAAAGTTTTGAATTTGGCCTTCAAATAAGGTATAATGAATTTACAAACGCTAAAGATTAAGAAGCGAGCAGGTGATACCATGCCTTTCCCCCTCGACCATTACATTGAAGCCTCCCATGTGGATTACAAGGAACGCCTTGAAGAGAAAAAGCCGCGCAGCTGGCTGAAATCCGTGTCGGCATTTGCCAATACCGAGGGCGGACACCTGATTTTTGGCGTAAAGAATGAGCCGCGCGAGGTCGTAGGATTGGAAAATCCGCAGGCTGTGGTAAGCAGATTGACGGAACTTATCAAAGTCCGCATTGACCCTACACCACGCTATCGGGTGCGGGAGGTCGAAATAGAGGGCAAGTCCTGCGTTGATTTGGAAGTACAGGGCGGCCCGGCGTATCCATATTATTATGCCTTTGACGGTTCCCATACGGCCTATGTGCGGCATGGCGACCAGTCCGAAGAAGCCACTTCACGGGAACTGAACGAATTGATTTTGCAGGGCATGAACCAGACTTTTGATGCCCTGCCCAGTTCTTATCGAGTGGGTGATGTCAGTTTTACACTGCTGGCCGCGACGTTTAAGAATCTGAAAAAAGAGGATTTCGACCTTGAAAAAGACTTGCCCTCCGCAGGATTGGTAACAGACGATGGACAAATCACGAATGGCGGCCTGCTGCTTTGCGATCAGGGCGTTCTGAAGCAATCCCGTATTTTCTGCACTCGCTGGAAAGGCAACTACAAGGGCAGCATTGAAGAAGATGCTCTGGATGACAAGGAATTTCAGGGTGCAAGTCTGATCACGCTGCTGCAAAATGCGGAAGATTTTGTTCGCAACAACAGCAAAAACCCGTGGAGCATCCGTGGTATGACCCGCGAAGAACGCAGTGATTACCCGTATAAGGCCGTTCGTGAGGTGCTGGTCAATGCGCTGATCCATCGGAATTATCAGATTCTTGGTTCGGAGATTCATGTGGAAGTGTTCGATGATCGGCTGGAAATCACTTCACCGGGCGGCATGATGAATGGCCGCAGGGTGCAGGATATGGATATCCGGCATATTCCGTCTATGCGGCGCAATCAGGTGATCTCGGATGTGTTCTCACGGCTTGGCTTTATGGAGCGCCGTGGCAGCGGCATTGACCGCATCCTGAACTCTTATGTGGAAGTAGCCCAGAAGCCGACCTTCTACTCGGATTCGGATTTCTTTATCGTCACACTGCCGAACAGAAGTGTAGCGACTCCGGCACAGGTCAGTATGGAAAGTGTGGCAAGCGATAGTGAAAAAGTATCGACTTCTGAGAAAAAAGTATCGACCTCACCACTTGATGTATCGACTTCCAAGGAAAAAGTATCGACTTTGATGCAGGCAGAAGCTAAACGAGATAAAGAAATTGCGGATTTCAGTAAAATGGTTGATACACTCCCACTAGCTAATAGCACAAAAGTGAAAATTACAAAATTGTTCAAAAAATATGGCTACCGATATACATTCAACACAAATAATGTTGAAAATGTATTTGAAGTAAAAGAGGCAAGGGCACGTGTGGTAGTTCGTCAAATGAGAGAGTACGGATTTGTAAAAAAAGAACAATTTGGTGTTTACAGGTTTGTGAAAGAATAGAAAAGTTCGCTTTTATGGTTTAGTTAATATAATTTGAATTATCATAATCGAAATTATATTAACCACTTGTGTGAGAATGCCCACTCCCCTGAGAACTCCTCAGACGAGTGGGCATTCTTCTTTCCGTGTATCAAATTTACCTTTGTGGTCACTCAAACCGCCACCAAGTCATGGATCAAAAATCATCATTTTTTATTTGTCCCAGAGTAAGTGCACGGCTTCTGCACTGTTTTTGCACGGTTTCAAGGGATGCAATGGGCACTCTGACTTGCAAAATACGACAAAGGGTGCAGAAATTACTGGGCAGAAAATTACGATGCTTTGCACAAAAATGACGTAAACTCGAAACTTCTAAAATCAGAGTGACTTGCCCGGTGGGCTCTTTTAATCAGAGGGCCAGGGATTCGAGTTCCCTCGAGCGCACCAAAAAACCGCGAAGATTCGTTGGAGTCTTCGCGGTTTTTTCTTTTCCCGAATCATTGCACACCACCGGAGCTGACATTGAAAATGCAATCGTACACTGCTATAATAAAATTGTGGTATTATCACCAAAAATTCAAGATGCAAAGCGTTTGCGATTGGCAAACATTCAGGA
>OGYX01002709.1_pt1 | contig 11068 bp, 9 predicted proteins | sample 1576601 | NCBI WGS metagenome assembly OGYX01 (sample SAMEA3541561, study PRJEB24748) | human gut metagenome | biome: human gut; feature: human-associated habitat; material: faeces | place: China | collected 2012 | reverse complement strand
TTGCCGCAAACGCCGTGGCGGGCAACATCTCCAGCTTCCTGAATGTGCCCGCCTCCGCCGTGGGCATCGGCGCGCTGACCGTTGTGGGCCAGTGTCTGGGTGCCGGGGAAAAGGTGCAGGCCAAGCGCTATTCCCGCCTGCTGCTCCTGACCGCCTACGCCGGCGACTGGGCGATGAATCTTTCCGGCCTGTTCTTCCTGAACAAGCTGGCGCTCTCCTGGTTCAACCTCTCGCCGGAGGCCTACGGCATGGCACTGGAGCTGATGGTCTGGTTCAACGCTGTGTCGCTGATCCTGTGGCCCTCCAGCTTCACCCTGCCCAACATCCTGCGCGCCGCCGGAGATGCCGCCTTTACCATGACGGTCAGCGTCATCTCCATGTGGGTGTTCCGGGTGGCCTTCTGCTACCTGATGGTGCTCAAGTTCCACTGCGGCCTGCTGTTCATCTGGATGGGCATGTTCCTGGATTGGGCCATGCGCTCGCTGTTCTTCTGCGTCCGCTTTGTCCGCGGCAGGTGGATGGAACAAAATGTGATCTGAGTTTCCGTATATCCGGCCCTCTCCGCCATTGCAGTTTTGGCGGGGAGGGCTTTTTTTGTGCAGGAAACCCGCATCCTGTCTCGTATCAATAGGCAGAAGCTTCTCTCCCCTGCATCCGCTTCCCCAAAGCATACCAAATTCCGCGCGGATGTGTTCACGATTTTGTCAGCTTTTTGTCTTGTTTTCTTCGTCTTTGCGCGGTATAATCATACGCTGCAAAGAACTTTAGGCGGGGCTGCGGCCCCCATTCCAGAAAAGGAAGTGTGTTCCATGCGCAACTGGTTTTCCCGCCATCCCGTTTCGTTCATGGCGTTTTATCTCCTGTTTTACCTTTCGGCGTTCCATTGGCTCGAAGTCCATATTGCCGTGCCCGATGTTCTGGTGCACTGCCATCTGGACGACCTGATCCCCTTTTGCAAATATGCCATCGTGCCCTACTTTGCGTGGTTTTTGTGGATTCCGTTTACCCTGTTCTACCTGCTGTGGAAAGCGCCCCGGGCCGACTTCTGGCGGCTCTGCCTGCCCCTGTTTGCGGGCATGACCATTGCGCTGGCCTGCTATGTCATCCTGCCCACCGGGCTGGACCTGCGGCCCTACCGGGTGTACGGCAGCGATATCTTTGCTCAGGCCGTGCGGATGCTCTATGCCACCGACACACCCCTCAATGTCTGCCCCTCCATCCATGTATTCAACTCCGTCACCCTGATGATGGCCTACTACCGCAGCCGCATCTTTGAAACGCCCGGCCGCCGCTGGATGCGGCCCGCCTCCGCCGTGCTCTGCGTCTCCATCATTGCGTCCACGGTCCTGCTCAAGCAGCACAGCTGCATTGATGTATTGCTGGGCATCCTGCTGGCCATGGCGCTGGATACGGCCATGACCGTACTGGAACACAGTGAGAGCCGGGTCCCCCAGCGGCTCTGAATCTGCATTGAAAAACACCCATGCCGGCGCTGGCATGGGTGTTTTGCATTTTGGGGCATTACGGAGCCGGGGCAGTGAACTCTTTCAGGTGCGCTGTATCCAGCTCTTCGGCATCTTTGGCCGCTGATGTATAGGAAATTTTCAGATATTTCAGGGCCGTATCGTTTGCCAGCAGTTTTTTGCAGGTTTCCGTATCAAACGTGATGTTGTTGGTCAGATCCAGCCAGATCAGCTGCGGCATCTGGGTCAGGGGAGTATAATCCATGTCCTTGTAGGCTTCCTGTGCACCCTGAGAGAGAGACATACTCAGATACTGCACACTGCTCTCCGCCAGCGGGGCAAAGCTGTCGATCTCCGGTCCTTGGCACAGCTGCAGAAAGCTCAGATTTTCCATCTGCTTCAGCGGTTCCAGCGAACCGATCCGGGTCACGTCCAGTCTCAGGACCCGCAAGTCAGCTCCGGCCAGCTGGGTCAGATCGACCTCACTGCCGGTGATCCACAGCATCTTCAGCGACTTCATCTGCGCCAGCGCCGAAAGGTCGGAGACATTGGAATCCGCCCGGATCCCGTCACTGCCATACTTCAGCTCTACCACGGAATCCAGCTTTGCAAAGGTCGGGAATGCGCTGCTCTCCACACTGGGCACACTCAAAAGCATCAGATTTTTGCATTCCTCCAGACCTGTCAGATCTGTAATGGGTGGGGCTCCCCTTCTATTATTGACCGACAATACCTGCAAGCTGTCAAAATGCCGCAGGTCTGCCAGAGAGGTCACCGGATCATACGTTCCCTCTACCCTGACCGCACAGGCTTCCAGCTGATCATTGCCATTAACGGTTCCCCCAATATCTTCCCCGTCCGGTGCATCTTTGACGAGGAGATCTTTCACGCCGGTTCCGGAATTTATCGTGACGCGCTGATAATCCCAGACATCGCTGTGATAGATATCCCCCTTCGGGCGGTCAAGCCATTTCCGGACGTGCTTTTCCATCACGGGGTCCTGCCACTCAATAACATAGTCCTCCCCATGCTCGGCATGGCTGGCCGGAACCGCAAGTGTCGTCTGCTGAACAAAAACATCCTGCATTTCCGAACGGAAAGGCCCCGGTCCCAGATTCAAAGAGCTTGCACATGCGCTGAGCAAAAGCATTGCACAGATCAACAAACTCGACGCTTTTAACATTTTACGCATAACAGGCTCCTTTCTGTTTCAGCAAAGTCTCTAGTTATATTTTACCATAAGTTGTTTTTTTGTAAAGAAAAACCCACGATCTTTGCACGGGCATGGCAAAGATCGCGGGTTCGCTTAAAACAGATTTTCCGGCAGGCAGATATCCTGCTTTGGCACCTTGTCCCAGGAAAAGTCTGCAATGAGGCTTTCCGGGGTGCGGGGAGCCGGTTCAGGTTGGAGGCCATAGGCAAAGGCAAGCCTGCCCACGATCTCCTGCGCCGTATATTTTGCTCGGAGATTTTCCAGGCTCTGGTCGCCGTCCCGTTTGGAAAGGCGGCGGCCATCCGGGGCCAGCAGGAGCGGACAGTGGGCGAACTGCGGCGCTTTCAGACCCAGCAGACGATAGAGATAAAGCTGCCGGGCGGTGGAAGAGAGCAGGTCTGCGCCCCGCACCACCTCCGTCACGCCCATGCGGGCATCGTCCACCACCACAGCCAACTGGTAGGCAAACACGCCATCGGCGCGGCGGAGGTAGAAATCCCCGCAGTCGCGGAGCAGGTTCTCGGTGTGGGGGCCCATACAGCCATCGGTAAAGGCGATATCCGCATCGGGCACCATGAGCCGGTAGGCCGGAGCCTTCTTTTTGCGCTTTTCGGCGATCTGCTCCGCCGTCAGCCCCCGGCAGGTGCCGGGATAGATCACATTGCCATCGGAGGTGTGGGGCGCGCTGGCGGCATGGAGCTGGGCACGGGAGCAGAAGCAGGGGTAAACAAGACCCTGTGCTTCCAGTTTGTTATAGCTCTCGGTGTAGATGGCGGCGCACTCGCTCTGGTAATAGGGGCCGTTGGGGCCGCCGTGGCTGCCGCCCTCATCCCAGAAAAGGCCCAGCCAGCGCAGGTCCTCTTCCAGTGCGTCGGCATATTTGCGGGGGCAGCGCTCGGCATCCAGATCCTCAATGCGCAGCACGATGCGCCCGCCCTGACTTCTGGCGCTGAGCCAGGCCAGCAGGCTGCAGGCCAGATTGCCCAGATGGAGCCGCCCGCTGGGGCTGGGGGCAAAGCGCCCGGTCACAGCGCTCACAGGCCCAGCTTCCACTCGCCGTCCACAGGCTGGGAGATGGGCGTGTTATAGAACTCGGCCACGGCCTTTGCCATGTACTCGGCATCCTTGCAGCTGGCGGTCTCCATTGCGGAATGCATGGCCAGCTGTGCCAGACCGATATCCACCATGGGGATCAGGATCTGGTGGCCCAGCAGGTTGCCCAGCGTGGAGCCGCCGGGAACATCCGCGCGGTTTGCGGCGACCTGCACCGGTACACCGGCCTTTTTGCAGATCTCGGCAAAGGCAGCGCCGGTAAAGCCGCTGGTGGTGTAGGTCTGGCGGGCATTGTACTTCAGCAGCACACCGCCGCCCATGACCGCCACGTTGGCGGGATCGCTCTTTTCGGGGTGGTTGGGGTGGGTGGCGTGGCCATTGTCGGCGCTCAGCAGCAGGCTGTTGGTGCAGGCACGGATGCTCTGCTCCCGGGTGACCCCCAGTTTTTCCTCAATGCGGGCCAGCACATTGGCCATCAGGGTGCCCTGTGCGCCCTGCCGGCTGGAGGAGCCCACCTCCTCGTTGTCGAACATGACCCACATATCACCGCGGCCTTCCTCCTCGCCGCGGCCCTGCAGGAAGCCCCACAGGGTGGTGTAGGCGCATTCCAGGTCATCGATGCGGCCGGACATGAAGTATTCGCCCTTCAGGCCCACGCGCTCGGCCTTTTCACGGGTGCAGAGCACCAGGTCAGCGTCCACGATGTCCTCAGCCTTGACCCCGGCCTCCTCAGCCAGAGCATCCCGCAGGGTGGAGCCTGCCTCACCAAAGATGGGCTGCAGATCCACCTGAGGATTGTACTTCATGCCGTTGTTCAGGTCATGGCTGAAGTGGATGCAGAGGTTGGGGATGACAGCCAGCGCCCGGTCGGGGTGGACCAGCAGGCTCCGGATGCCGTTCTCCGTGCGGACCAGAATGCGGCCCGCCACGCTCAGGGGGCGGTCCAGCCAGGTGGGCATGATCATGCCGCCGTAGCCCTCGGTCTCTGCCTTGGCAAAGACCGTATCCTTGCCGCCATCCAGCTGCTTGATGCGCCAGGTGGGAGAATCGCTGTGGCTGGCGGTGACATGCCAGCCGGTCAGCTCACCCTTGGGCATCCGCCATGCCAGCACGGCAGAGCCGTTGCGGGTGGTGTAATATCTGCCGCCGGGCACCAGCTCCCAGGCTGCGCTCTCGGGGCAGTTCTGGTAGCCGTTCTCTTCCAGGAGCTTCACAGCCGCAGCCGTGGAGTGGAAGGCGCTGACACCGGCGTTCAGGAAATCGAAGAGACCTTCGACGGAAAAGGTGTTATTCTGCATTTTATGTTCTCCTTTATTTTCAGGTTATCCGCTGCTAAACCTCTCCGTCATTGCTTCGCAATGCCACTTGTCCGGGTTGCGGCTCCCAACATTCACTTCGTGCAAAGTATTGCACTTGTGCCTTGTTGGCCGCTGCCCCAACAACAACTCCCTTCAACCGCCACTGGCGGCGGTTGTTGTTGTTGCCTAATAGGAGAGGCAGGGGCCTTTCTTGGCTCCCCTGTTAGAGGAGCTGTCGCCGCAGACGACTGAGAGGTTTCGCCACAATTATACCGTTTCTCTTATCAAAATGCAATCACACCGGGGCCATCTCGGCAAGCTGCTGTTCGAGCGCATGGCGGAGCTGGGCGGCGTGCAGGCCGCAGACCAGCTGGACCCGGGTGCCCTGCACCACAAGACCTTTATGGGGCAGGGAGAGCAGAGCCCCCATATCCAGCAGCGAGGCATCCCGCACCGTGAGCCGGAGGCGGGTGAAGCAGTTTCCCAGCTGGGCGATGTTCTCCGGCCCACCCAGCGCGGCGATGAACCGGCACACCTCCTGCGGGTCGGCGTACGGGGACTGGTCTGTGGAAGGGGCTGCTTCCCGGCCCGGGGTGGGCAGATCCTTTGCTTTGATGAGGATGCTGAACACGGCAAAGTAGGTCAGGATCTCCGCAAGGCCCAGCAGATAGAGCAGCGGCAGGTTCTGCAGCTGCTCCCCGGCGCTCAGGTTGAACACCAGCGACCCCAGCAGGTTGGAGGTAAAGGCCCGGACATGCAGGACATGGAGCAGCACCATAAAGCCGCCCGTAATGACCGCATGGGCCACCCAGAGCAGGGGCGAAACGAAGCAGAACAGAAAATCAATGGGTTCGGTGATGGAGGCCACTGAGGCCGTGACCGCCAGCGGGATCATAGCGGCGGCGGTACGGGCACGGTTCTCCCTGCGGGCCGTGAAGATGAAGGCCGCCGCAATGCCCAGATAGCCAAAGGTCTTGGTGAAGCCGGTGTACATCCAGACGATGCCGTCTGAGAGGGGCAGACCCATGGTGTACTCGGTCATGCAGACGGCGTAAGCACCTGTGTAGGTCACAGAGCCTACGGTCAGGCTGCCGCCCAGCGAAGAGAACTGGAAGGGCATATAGATGAGGTGATGCAGGCCGGTGGGGATGAGCAGCCGTTCCAGAAAGCCGTAGAGGAACACACCCGCGTTCCCCGAGGCCGCGATCCAGCCCGTGAGGGCGCTGACCGCCCGCTGCAGCGGCGGGCAGACAAAGCAGAACCCCAGCCCCAGTGCCACCGCCAGCGCCGACAGCCACAAAAACGACCACCGCAGACCTGAATAGAGCTGGGTGATCATGCCATAAAACTGCTTTTCGCAGGTGCGGTTGAAAAGCCACGCCGCCGCAAAGCCCAGCACGATGCCGCTTGCCACGCCGGTGTCCACCACCTGAATGCCCAGAATGGTGGTCTGGCCCGTGCCCGCAAGGCCGGTCATCCCGTTGGGCTGGGCAAGCAGTCCCAGCGCTTCCAGCGCGGTGTGGTTGGCTGTGAGGAACACCAGATAGGCCATCAGCGCCAGCAGGGCGGCATCCTGCTTTTCGGTTTTTGCGCGCACGGCCGCCACCCCAACGCAGAGAATGACGCTGAGGTTGTTGATGAGCACCATCATCCCGTTATAGAGCAGCTGACCCACCAGCTGCAGCGGAGCCCACTGCAGCACCGGCAGTGCCTGACACAAGGGCTTGCTGGTGAGCAGCGCCCCCAGCACCAGCAGCAGGCCTGCCGCCGAAAGATAAGACAGCGGCGACAGCAGCGACTGTGAAAAGCGTTCCAGCCGCCGCAGAAATTTCTGCATCCGTTTCTCCCCCTTTTTCCGGTTCTTCACTCATTTCTCCCAGTTTGACCATGGCCGGATTATACGCGCCAGCGCAAAAAATGTCAATCCCGCCCGACTGAGAAAAAAAGGATAAAAGTTTGTATAGTTTGCACAGCCGGAGTGAAAAATCGTCCTGCGCACGCCGATTGACAACAGCCCGGCAGAACAGTATACTAGAAATGTACCAGAGCAGTTTCTCCGGCAGATGGGCCGGAACACGATAAAAGGAGGCTTTCCTATGATTCGCAAGCGTATTCTTTCCCTGCTGGTCTGCGCCGCCCTGCTGTGCGGCGTGCTGGCAGGCTGCAGCACCTCTTCCGGCAGCACTGCCGCTTCCAGCTCTTCCGCTTCTGCAAGCGAGAGCATCCCCTCTTCCACCGTGACCGCCGATACCGGCAAGGTGGGCCCGCTGGACGCAGGCGAGAATTCCCTGTTCTCCCTCTCTGACCCGGACGAGGCCTTTGCCCCCTGCCTCGGCTGGGGCCCCGGCGTGTCCGGCTGCTCGCTGAAATCCGTCATCGCGGCGGCTTCCCTGCTGAAATGGGCCGATGGCTGCAACATGAGCATCCAGCCGGTCAGCGACATCAAAGCTGCCTATACCCAGTGGTTCGACAGCCTGAGCGCCGATGACCAGCAGAGCTTTGCCGATGCCTGGCCGCTCATCAAGGCCGATGCCGAGACCCTGCTGACCGACAAGGACAGCATGACCGGCCGCATTGAGGATGCCGGTCTGGATGCCAAAGAGCTGCCCGGCTGTTCCGAGGAAAACTGGAAAGCCCTGGCCGATGTCATTGACGTACTGGTCCCGGCTTCCAGCGAGTATTGAGCGTCCTGTCTGCCCCTGAATGCAAGAGACATAAAAATAAGCCCGACGTTGTCGGGCTTATTTTTATGTTCAGATCTTCTTCAGGGTGTACTGGCGGGTGCCCATGCCGATCTTTTCGGCCTGCTCCAGCGTGGCCTTCCACTCGATATTGGGGTTGGAATCCTTGAAGTTGTCGTGGTGGCAGTTCCAGCCGGGCTTTGCAAGGTTCTGGCCCAGCTGACTGTTGGGCAGGGGCTGTGCGTTCAGGCAGGCATCGGCACAGGCCTGATCCAGCGCCACGGGGTCAAAGGAGGCGAACATGCCAATATCCGGCAGGATGGGGGCATCGTTCTCGCCGTGGCAGTCACAGTTGGGGCTGATATCCTGCACCAGGCTGATGTGGAAGCAGGGGCGGTCTGCACAGACGGCGGCGGCGTACTCTGCCATCTTGCGGTCCAGCTCCTCGTTGGCGCTGCTGTCGATGGAATAGATGGCATCGAAGTTGCAGGCACCGATACAGCGGCCGCAGCCCTTGCACTTTTCGTAATCAATGACCGCTTTGTTGTTCTCGTTGTAGCGGATGGCATCGGAGCCGCACTCCTTGGCGCAGCGGTGGCAGCCGCGGCAGAGCTCCTCCTGCACGGCGGGCTTACCGGAAGAGTGCTGCTCCATCTTGCCCGCACGGGAACCGCAGCCCATGCCGATGTTCTTGATGGCTCCGCCGAAGCCAGTCGCTTCGTGGCCCTTGAAGTGGGTCAGGCTGATGAAGATGTCTGCATCCATAATGGCGCGGCCGATCTTGGCGGTCTTGCAGTATTCGCCGTTGGGCACGGGCACCTCAAGCTCATCGGTACCGCGCAGACCATCGCCAATGATGATCTGGCAGCCGGTGGTCATTGGCCAGAAGCCGTTTTCCTGCGCGCAGCTCAGGTGCTCCAGCGCATTCTTGCGGCTGCCCGGGTACAGCGTGTTGCAGTCCGTCAGGAAGGGCTGCCCCCCCTGCTCCTTGCACAGGTCTGCCACTACCTTGGCGTAGTTCGGGCGCAGAAAGGCCAGGTTGCCCAGCTCACCAAAGTGCATCTTGATGGCCACGAACTTGCCGTCCATATCAATGCTCTTGATGCCCGCCGCAATGCACAGGCGGCGCAGTTTTTCGATCAGGCTGGTGCCCACAGGACACCGGAAGTCGGTGTAATATACAGTCGATGCTTCCATAGGGATCTCCTCCATTTTTGACAATTTCAGGCGCGGCACTCTCCCGCCGCCGGGTTCTCTCTTTATGGCTCCAGTATAACACAAGGCCGGGGCCGGTGCAATTGCCCCAGGGCGCAAAAAAGCCGCCCGTGCGGGCGGCTGGGGTGTTTGGGGAGCGATTTACGCAATGGCCGTGATGGCGGCCACGGCCAGGACGATCAGGCCCAGCACGATGCGGTAGAGGCCGAAGAACTTGAAGTTATGGCGCTTGACGTAATCCATCAGGAAGCGGATGGCGGCAAGGCTGACCACAAAGGCGACCACGCAGCCCACAACGAGGACAGCGATCTCGGTGCCGGTCATCGCAGCGCCGGAGAGGACGAACTTGACCACCTTGAGCAGGGACGCGCCCGCCATAACGGGGATGGCGAGGAAGAAGGTGAACTCGGCCACGCAGGCACGGGACAGACCCAGCAGCAGGCCGCCCACGATGGTGGCACCGGAGCGGGAGGTGCCGGGGATGATGGCCAGCATCTGCCACACGCCAACGATGAAGGCTTCGCGGTAGGTGATCTGTTCCAGCCGGTTGACATGCGGGGCGGTGCGGCGGTTCTCCACAAGGATGAAGAGGACACCATACAGGATCAGCATGGCGGCGACTGTAATGTAATTGTAGAAGCGGTTCTCAAACCAGTCGTCCAGCGGGCTGATGATGAGCACCGGAATGGTGGCGGCCACCACCTTGAACCAGAGCTGCCAGACAGCAGGCTTGGAGCAGACGCGGCCATGGCGCAGGCCGAAGGGCCAGAGCTTATTCCAGAACAGCACCACCACGGCCAGAATGGCACCCAGCTGGATGACCACGCGGAACATGGACATAAACTCCTCGCTGGCGTTGAACTTGACCACCTGCTCCACCAGGATCATGTGGCCGGTGGACGAGATGGGCAGCCACTCGGTGATGCCCTCCACAATGCCCATCAGGATGGCTTTCAGTATTTCAAGAAACATGGGTTCTCCTCCCTGCAAAGCGGCACAGGCGCTCTGCACACATTCAGATTGGGTTCGCTCTCCAGTATATCATATTCTGAGAGCCTGCGCACGAAAAATCACAAATTTTATACAGGAGCACTGTCTGCTTTTTCTGTATTTATCTGCCGCCGGAAATATGCTATACTGGACACAACGTTTTTCCCTGTGTTTCCTTCTGACACGGACTGCCGGGCCAGACAACAACAGATTTTGAACAATGAGGTGACATCCATGAATATTCTGGTGATCGGCTGCGACCAGGTGGGCGCGGCACTGGTGCGGGATCTGGAACGCATCGGCCATGATATTTCCCTGATCGAAAAGGACCCCGAGCAGCTCAAGCGGCTGGACAGCTTTGATGATTACTCCTTTGGCGGCACAGCCCTTGTGGGCGACCCCACCGACCCCGACATCCTCAAGCAGGGCGGCGTGGAGAACTGCGACGCGGTGGCCGCTGTGTGCGAGGATGACTCCGTGAACCTGATGGCCGCACAGATCGCAAAGAACATCTTCCGGCGCGAAAAGGTCATCTGCCGCGTCTCCGACCCGCATTTGCAGGTGCTCTACCACAAGACCTACGAGCTGGACACGATCTGCCCCACCATCCTGACAGAACAGGCCGTGTTCCGTGCGCTGGCGAAATAATGGAAACTGGCTCACCCTCTCAGTCAAAGCCTGACGGCTTTGCCAGCTCCCCCAAAGGGGGAGCCAAGAGCTGGTTCAGGCAAAGTTTCTATATACTTTAAGTATTATGAGGTTTTTATATGAAAGTTTGTATTGCAGGCGGCGGGCGTGTTGGGCGGTATCTGGCCCAGAGCCTGCTGACGAACCACCATTCGGTGGTCATCATTGAACCCATCGAGGCCCAGTGCCGGATGCTGGCAGATTCGCTGGACATCCCTGTGATCTGCGGCGATTCCATCAGCGTGGACACCCTGCGCACCGCCGATGTTGGCAGCTGCAACGCCTTTGTGGCCGTGACCGGCTCGGACGAGGACAACCTCGTGGCCTGCCAGATCGCCAAGCGGGAGTTCGGCGTGGACCGCACCGTGGCCCGGGCCTCCAACCCCAAGAACCGGGAGCTGCTGCACACCTTAGGCGTGGACACCGTGGTCTGCGGCACCGACAACCTGAGCCACATTCTGGAGCGGG
>OGYX01002696.1_pt1 | contig 11092 bp, 8 predicted proteins | sample 1576601 | NCBI WGS metagenome assembly OGYX01 (sample SAMEA3541561, study PRJEB24748) | human gut metagenome | biome: human gut; feature: human-associated habitat; material: faeces | place: China | collected 2012 | reverse complement strand
GGTTTTTCACTCCAAAGCGAAGCACGGAAGTATCCGCGTGGTTTAGGGAAGCTGCAGAAATTGATTATCTGATTTCATCCCATTACGATGAGGATCATGTGAGCGGACTGATTGGCTGTCTGAATGCATTTCAGGTGGACAATGTGATTGGAGCAGATTATATCCATGATTCTTCCCTTTATGGCTCTTTTATGGATGCAGTGGCAGCACATGGGCTTGAAGTACAGCATCCGGCAGTGGGAGCGGAGTATACATTTGGCTCGGGAGAATTTACAATTCTTTCTCCAAAGGAAATCAGCAAAGAGAGTAATGCTAATTCGGTGGCAATTAAGCTGACGAATGGAGAAAACAGTTTCGTTTTTACCGGGGATGCAGATTTTAACTGTGAGGCAGATATGGTGAATTCCGGGCTTGATCTGAGCTGCGACGTGTTAAGTGTGGGCCATCATGGATCTGCTACATCCACAAGCTGGGATTTTCTTCAAGCTGCAGTTCCGGAATTTGCAGTGATCAGCTGCGGCGCCGGTAATTCCTACGGACATCCTCATAAGGATACCATGGATAAGCTTGCTGATATGGGAATACAGGTATTTCGTACTGATGAGCAGGGTACAGTGATCGCAGTCAGCGACGGAAGCAATATCCAGTGGAACCAGAGTCCCTGTAATGATTATTCTGCCGGAGATGAATCGGATACCGGCACACAGCCTTCCTCCGCTTATAAGGATTCCGGTGCGTCCGGCTATGGATCTTCTGCTTCGGCTGCTGCAGATCCTCAGACCGGAGTGCAGGCTGATCCGGAGTCAGTGGGTGATATGGTCTGGATCTCCGCTACCGGGAGCAAGTACCACCGGATCCCTAACTGTGGAAATATGAATCCGGATAATGCCACAGAGATGACACGCTCCCAGGCTGAAGCTGCAGGGTATGAAGCCTGCAAGAAGTGTTATTAGAAACGTCCGCAGGCGCGCTGACGCAGGACAGCCTATCATAAATCGATATGACAGGCTGTCCTTTTCTTTTACTATTTTATAATATCCTCCGCCGGTTCAGCCGGTACGAAAACTCTCTTCTTTTCTTTTTTCTCCTTCTTTGCTGCCCTGGCCCGCTCGGTAGCCTCCCTGCAGAATTCCATCTGGGAATTTATCAGCGTTTTGCCACGTTTGTCCTGCTTCTCATACAAACCGGAGGGCTGCAGGATATGTGCTTTTACATTGTCACGGAATTCCAGATCCAGCACATGCATGATCTCTTCCTTGATTCGCTCATCTTCCACAGGGAAAACAATCTCCACACGACGGTCAAGGTTACGTGGCATCCAGTCCGCACTTCCCATATAGATTTCGTCAGAACCGCCATTGCGGAAATAGAAAATACGGCTGTGCTCCAGGAAATTGCCGACGATCGAACGCACGTGGATATTTTCGCTGATACCCGGAATGCCCACCTTCAGGCAGCAGATGCCGCGGATCAGAAGATCGATCCTGACACCACAGGAAGAAGCATAATACAGCGCTGCTATGATCTCAGGGTCACACAGAGAATTCATCTTTGCCGCAATGTGAGCCTCTTCTCCCTTTTTCGCATGCTCTGCTTCTCTTTCGATCATTTTTACAAAACGGTCCTTCATCCAGATCGGCGCAACGATCAGGCGATTCCAGCGCTTCGGCTCGGAATATCCGGAAAGCATGTTGAACACAGCAGTTGCATCCTCTCCAAACCGTTCGTCACAGGTAAATATACCGCAGTCTGTATAAAGCTTGGCTGTGGAATCGTTATAGTTTCCGGTTGCCAGATGCACATATCTGCGGATCCCGTTTTCTTCTCTTCTCACAACAAGAGTGATCTTACTGTGTGTCTTCAGCCCCACCAGACCATAGATCACATGACAACCTGCCTTTTCCAGCATTTTTGCCCAGACGATATTGTTTTCCTCATCAAAACGCGCCTTCAGCTCTACAAGAACGGAAACCTGCTTGCCGTTTTCTGCGGCTTGAGCAAGTGCCGCAATGATGGGTGAATTGCCGCTGACGCGATACAGGGTCTGCTTGATCGCCAGTACATCCGGGTCCTTTGCCGCCTGACGCACAAAATTCACCACCGGATCAAAGCTCATATACGGATGATGCAGGAACACATCACCCTCCCTGATCACCTGGAAAATATCTTTGTCATTCTGAAATGCCGGCACCGCTGCCGGTTTGTATTTCGGTTCCTTGAACTGATCGTATCCGTCAATACCATAAACCTTCATCAGCATGGTCAGATCCAGCGGTCCGTTGATAAAAAAGACATCATCTCCATGAACCTGAAACTCCATTTTCAGAATATCCAGAAGCCGCGGATCCATCTTATCTTCCACTTCCAGGCGGATCACCTCTCCCCACTGGCGCTTTTTCAGCTGTTTCTGGATCTCAACCAGAAGATCCTCTGCTTCATCCTCGTCAATAGGAAGATCCGCATTACGCATGATCCTGTACGGATGGGCACAGATCACATCATAGCTTAAGAACAGCTTGTCGATGTTGCGCTCGATGATCTGTTCCAGAAGTGTTACGGTTGTATGGCCTTTTTTCTCAGATGGAATGATCACTACTCTTGGAAGTACAGAAGGCACCTGTACAGTGGCAAAATCAATCTCTTCTTTTCCTTTTTTGGTATCTTTTTTGGAAAGAAGTGCTCCGATATTCAACGTTTTATTACGGATCAGAGGAAACGGTCTGGAAGAATCCATTGCCATTGGTGTCAGGACCGGATATACATTGTCCTCAAAATACTGATCCACAAACTCTTTCTGCTTCTCGGAAAATGCCTCGTGCTCAAAGATCACATGAAGTCCTGCTTTTTCAAGTGCAGGAATCAGAGACCGGTTTAATGTACTGTACTGTACGTGAACAAGCTCATGTGTCTGCCGGCTGATGGCTTTCAGCTGTTCCTTGGCTGTCATTCCTGCAATATCTGTTTTTTTGTACCCTGCATGAACCTGATCCTTCAGGGATGCAACACGGACCATATAAAATTCATCCAGATTGGATGAGGTGATACTCAAAAATTTCAGTCTCTCAAACAGAGGCAGATTTTTGTCTCTGGCTTCACTGAGCACACGATCATCAAATTTGATCCAGCTCAGTTCTCTGTTTACAAAATACTCCGGTTTGTCAAATTCCTTAAATTTCATACAAAAACCTCCTCCGTTATCTTTTTCCCTTCCGTCTCATTACAAGCCGGATGCCAAACACCTCTTCAAAAAATTCCTTTTTATCTTTCAGAAGCCCCAGCTCCAGCGAAACATCCCTTGCGGAATCCACCACCAGGTAAAGAATCCTGTCTTTTAAGGTTACATTAAGCGCTTTTACCTTCTGGTAATGGCTTCTGTCCATAGCATTGGCCAGACGGAGAATTGCGGTCAGCTTCGCAGTCAGGAGATAATTTTCCCTGCTCATGGATGTTTCACGGTTGATCTCTTCGTAGCAGCCGAATTCTCTGGTATTGTACCTTACCGCACTGGCGATCACCTGCCGCTCCTCTGTGGAAAGACCTATGATCTCCGTAGCCATGATGATCCGGTAAGAGCATTCTGCCACCTCACTCATACTGATATATTTTCCGCAGTCATGAAGAAGAACTGCGATCTGCAGAAGAAGCCGTTCACGTTTTCCCATGCCGTGGATCTTCCTTGTGCTGTCAAAAATATCCAGTGCCACATCGGTAGTTCCTGCAATGTGGTTCTTTCCGCTGGAGTACCTTTTGGCAATGTTCCTGGATGCCACCAGGATATCATTTTCAAAATTATGTACACTTTTCAGATATTTATTTTTTTCCGCATGGTCATAGGCGATCCCGTCCAGAAGAGAAACACCCGGGATCCAGAGTGCTTCTGCCTGAAAGATTTCTATAAAGTTTCGAATGATAACCATGTTCGGCACGATCAGAGACGCATATTCCGGTTCCAGCTCCATGGATTCGGCAAGGTCATGATCGGACATGTTTACAATGGTCTCGTATTTCTTCAGGAATTCCTCCTTTGTAATGATATTCTCTCCGGATCTGTCCTGAAAGATCGTATCTGTGAGAAAATCTCCCATCAGGATCAGATTGGAGATTTCCTTGTCTTTAAGATAAAGGCGTTGAAAGCTTATCAGATCATTTCGGATAAATTCCTCTATCAGCCGGTCATAATGTGGAGTTGTTTTCTCCAGTTCTTTCAGACGTTCGCGGATACGAAGACTTCCCATACGGATACTCTGGGTCAGCACCAGAGCATCTTTGTCAAAGAGAGAAATCTGCAGATTTCCTCCTCCGATATCCAGGATCGCCGTACCCTTCTGAATAGCCTTTTTGAAGCCGGATTCAATGGCAGCAATGGATTTATATCCCAGGAAATGCTGTTCCGCATTGCTCAGGATCTCTACCCGGATACCAGTTCTCTGATATATCTGCTCCAGGATGATCACCGGATTTTCCAGCTCACGGAGAGAGCTTGTTGCACACGCACGCCAGCTTTCCACCCCAAATTCAGCCATCATGCGTTTAAAATCATTAAGGATCCCGCAGAGCTCATCCACAGTCTCCATCTCCAGCCGTCCTGCAGCGTAAGTTCCACGGCCCAGCTCCAGCTGGTAACGGACATCATTGATCTCCCGGAAGCCGATCCGCTTTGACATTTCAAAGATCTTCATACTGACTTCATAGGAGCCTATATCAATTGCTGCAAAGGTTGTCACCGCCATAGTTTTTCATCCTTTCCCCCAATACACAGGTAAACTATTTCTTTTTTTCTTCCTCTGTTCCCACAATGTAATCAATAAACTGCTGTGCTGCACGTCCGGTCAGTCCGCCGTGAGAGATCTCCCACTGGTTGGCTTTCAGAAGCAGTTCCTCCTCCGGCATGGTAACTCCATAACGAGCTGCCAGTGTACGGACGATCTCCTGGAACTGTTTTTTGTCCGGTTTGCCAAAGTAGATACGGACGCCAAAGCGATATACCAGGGAAAGCTTCTCCTGCACGGTGTCGGAGGAATGCAGATCATTGTCATCTGCAATCTCCAGCTTATCTGTGGCACGCTCACGGACAAGATTACGCCGGTTGCTTGTGGCATAGATCAGGACATTGTCCGGTTTTTTCTCAAGACCGCCCTCGATCACGGCTTTCAGGTATTTATATTCAATCTCAAACTCCTCAAAGGAAAGATCATCCATATAAATGATAAAACGATAGTTACGGTTTTTGATCTGGGCGATGACTTCATTAAGATCCTGGAACTGATGCTTATAGGCCTCAATGATACGAAGTCCCTGATCATAATACTGGTTCAGGATTCCCTTGATACTGGAAGATTTGCCGGTTCCCGCATCGCCAAAGAGCAGACAGTTGTTCGCCTTTCTCCCCTGTACAAATGCCTCTGTATTATCAATGAGCTTTTTCTTGGCAATCTCATATCCTACCAGGTCATCGATCTTCACATGTGCGATTCTTGTGATAGGCTGGATCTCCACCTTTCCCTCTTCATCGTGGCCGATGCGGAATGCCTTATGAAGGCCAAGCTTGCCAACACCGAAATCTTTATAGAAGGATACCATGTCATCCATAAATTCTTCGGTTGTGGTGGCTGCTGCCAGGGTTTTGCTCATCTGACAGATCCGGTCACGGATCCTGGTGTTAAAGAGCTTGCTGTTCTCATCCGGTGTCTGGTAATCACAGATCACCCTGCAGCATACAGTTCCGAACACTTTGTCAAAGACCGTGATGTCAAAATCATACAGTTCCTTGAAAATCTGGAAATCATTTTTTGCCAGGTCGTTAATGCTGCCCTTGATCGCTCCCCGGATCTCGCTTGCCATACTGAAAGCGTTCTCATGATTTACCAGAAGGAAGGTAAGATATGTATGCCAGATATTTCCGGAAAAGCCGTACATTCCTGCCAGCTCCACCAGCCCGTTAACACTTTTGAAAAATTGGTCTTCTCTTGCCTTGAGTGCTTCTTCATCAGCTTCATAAAGATTGATAAGCTCTGCCATATCGTTCAGTATCTCGCCGTTTGAAAATTCACGGTAAAGGATACATTCCTGAATTCTTGCCAACATAATAATTAACTCCTCTGTATCTTAATAATTTCCAAGAACACGGAGAACATTCGCCTCCGCCTCGATTCCTCTTAACGCATTTTCCACAGCGCTTTCGCCAAGCTTCCCCGTGAAATCCACGAAGAAACGGTATTCCCAGGATTTTCCCGGAATCGGACGGGATTCGATCTTGGTCATATTCAGACCGTTGTAAATGATATGGGAAAGCATGTTGTAAAGAGTTCCGCTTTCATGAGGCAGTTCAAAACAGATGCTGATCTTCCCGGCCTTTTCCTCATATTCCGGTTTCCTGCTTACAATAATAAAACGTGTGGAGTTTGCTTTTTCTCTGCAGATATTTTCTGCAAGGACCTTCAGACCGAATACCTCACCAGCCTCACGGCTTGCGATAGCTGCCACACCTTTGTCTCCCACTTCACTGACCTTTTTTGCCGCTCCTGCGGTGTTTTCCACTTCTTTCTTTTTCCAGGAAGGGTTTTCCTCCAGAAACGCTTTGCACTGGGCAAGTCCCTGGGGATGAGAGCATACTTCCCTGATATCCCCTATCTGTGCATCCGGCATTCCCAGAAGCACATGATCCACACGGATGATCTGCTCGCCCACGATATACAGCTTGTATTCCATAAGAAGGTCATAGATATCAGCCACGATACCTGCAGTAGAATTCTCAATAGGAAGTACCGCATAATCGGCCTTGCCATGGGTTACATCCTCCATAGCTGTCCTCCATGTTTTTACATGGTAGCTTTCAATATTTTTTCCAAAGTACTGCCGCATAGCCGCATAGCTGTAAGCTCCCTCTACACCCTGGAACACAACCGTTGCGTTTTCAAGCGGAACATGCTTCACAGTTGTGAAGTTACGCTCTCCGTAAATCCCATGCTCTGTCAGCAACTGGTACTGTCTCTTACGGCTGATGGCCATGATCTGACGGAAAAGCTCCTGCACGCCGAGGCTGTTAAAGTCCCCGTGGGCCTTGTTTTTCAGCGTATGGATCTTCTGGCTCTCACGTGCCGGATCCAGTACCTGCTTACCGGTTTTTATTTTATATTCAGCGACTTCCTCACTCACCTTCATTCGTTTTTCAAAGAGACGTACGATCTCACTGTCGATCTCATCGATCTCGTCTCTGTATCTTTCCAAATCCGTCATTGGTTTCCTCCGTTATGTTTCCTGATAATTTCTGTAAGATCCCCCAGGAACGCCAGGGAACCAAAAGCAATGATCACATCCTCTTTTCCTGCCAGCTGATAGGCCTCTGCCACTGCGGCTTCGATGTTGTCAAAGGGTCTTACATCAGAATGAAATTCCCGCACCGCATCTGCCAGTTCCTGCGGGGTCAGAGCCCTGGGGTTATCCGGTGCCGCAATCGTCAGGATGGTATCTGCATATTTTTCTGTTTTCCGGATGACCTTTCGGTAATCCTTGTCACGGAACATTCCCATGATGTAGATGATCCTTTTCCCCTTAAAATACCGCTCAATGGACGCAGCCAGCATGTCTGCTGCTGCAGGGTTATGAGCTCCGTCAACCACAAAATCCGGTTCTGTCCCGAGAAGTGCAAATCTTCCTGGCCAGGTGGTACGCTTCAGTCCATCCTGTCTCTGGACCAGTGTTGTGGGATATCCCTGTTCATTCAGGATTTCCAATGCCCGGAGCGCTGCCACCGCATTCTCTTTCTGATAGGCACCTGCTAGGGATATTGTATATTTTTCTCCTTTATAAAGAAAAGTCTGGCCGGTGATGGATGCTTCCAGTACCTCTGCGCTGTCCCGGTCTGCTGCCTCGTACGGCACATTCTGTTCTGCGCATATTCTCCGTATGACCGCCTCTGCCTCCGGCTGCTGCTTTACAGTTACCATATGACTGTCCGGTTTAATGATGCCGGCCTTTTTTTCTGCTATCTCGCCCAGGGTATTTCCAAGAAATGCCGTATGATCCATACTGATGGATACCAGAATGGAAAGAACTGTAGTACGTATAATGTTGGTGGCATCCAGATCGCCGCCCATACCAACTTCCATTAATACCAGATCACATTTCTCATCCTGAAAATAAAGAAATGCGGCTGCAGTTTCAATTTCAAATACTGACGGATGCGGTTTTCCCTCTTTTACGATCTCATCGATCACCTCCGCGATCCTTGTCACATATGCTGCAAATTTCTCTCTGCTGACAGGTTCTCCGTTAACCTCCATCCTCTCTCTGTAGGAATAGACCGCCGGGGAAATATATCTTCCGACCCGGTAACCTGCACCTGATAAAGCGGAATACAGATATGCGATCACCGAACCCTTTCCGTTAGTTCCCGCTACATGAACATACTTCAGTTCATCCTGGGGATCTCCAAGCCGCCTCATCATCTCTCTCATATTTTCCAGGCCCAGAACAATTCCCTTTTTCAGTTCCGCGGCTCTGATGTAGGCACGACTTTCTTCATAATTCATCGTCTGTTTTCTCCTTCCGCATGTGTTGATGATCCATTACTGCTTTTTCACTTTGCAGTAATAATTTTGTTCATTATAACCCACGTGTATATTTTTTTCAAGGCAGGGAAGGCTATTAAAGACGCTTTTCCACGTTAAATATATGTAAAGTCCAGGCGGATATTCGCAACCCCGCAGGGAACTTTCTTAATCCAGTTAAACTAACATTTTCCGGAAAGCGCAGGATTTCTGCTGATGAGAAGGAGCTTTAAAATGCAAAAGAAGGATTTTTTTCTGTGCGGTTTTACAGGCTGGTGTCTGGAGATCTTATGGACAGGACTGCACTCTCTTGTCACCGGACATTTTACTATGATGGGCAAAACCTCTCTTCTGATGTTCCCTGTTTACGGACTTGCAGCACTGATCCGTCCGGCTTACTACAAGCTTGCCCGCTTTCCGATTATGGTACGGGGGATCATTTACAGCTGCGGGATTTTTTTCGTGGAATTTTTAAGCGGATCTTTTTTTCAGAAGCTTCACATCTGTCCCTGGGATTATTCTCATGTTCCGCTTCAGTATAAAGGAGTGATCCGACTGGACTATGCTCCTCTGTGGTTTTTTACCGGTCTCTTTTTCGAATGGCTTCTTCGACAAAATCCTCGGAAAGTCTCTTGAAAATCTCACAGTTATATTATATGATAATTGGAAGGAATCTTATTTCCAGTAAATAATTGGAGGTACAACATGAGACATTTAATGAGTCCTTTGGATCTCTCGGTCGAAGAGCTTGATAAGCTTCTGAATCTCGCCGACGACATCGGGAAAAATCCAAAAAAGTATGCGCATACCTGTGATGATAAAAGGCTTGCGACATTGTTTTACGAACCAAGTACACGTACACGTTTAAGCTTCGAAGCAGCCATGATGAATCTTGGCGGCAAGGTTTTAGGTTTCTCTTCAGCCGGTTCCAGTTCCGCTGCCAAAGGCGAAAGTGTTGCTGATACTATTCGTGTTGTTTCCTGTTATGCAGATATCTGTGCTATGCGCCATCCGAAAGAGGGTGCTCCGCTTGTAGCTTCTATGTCATCCAATATTCCGGTGATCAATGCCGGTGATGGCGGCCACCAGCATCCTACCCAAACATTAACCGATCTTTTAACTATCCGTTCCCTGAAGGGCAGACTTGACAATATTACCATCGGCCTCTGCGGTGACCTGAAATTTGGCCGTACCGTTCACTCTCTGATCGAGGCTCTGGTCCGTTATGAAAATGTGAAATTTGTTCTGATCTCTCCGGAGGAGCTTCGTATTCCAAGCTATATCCGTGAGGATGTTCTGAAACGCAACAATGTCGAGTTTGTCGAGGAGGAACGTCTGGAGGATGCACTTCCGGATCTGGATATCCTGTACATGACACGTGTTCAGAAGGAACGTTTCTTCAACGAAGAGGATTATGTCCGCATGAAAGATTTCTATGTTCTGGACAAACAGAAAATGGAGCTTGCACCGAAGGATATGTATATCCTCCACCCACTCCCACGTGTTAACGAGATTTCTGTTGAAGTGGACTCTGATCCGCGTGCCGCTTATTTCAAACAGGCCCAGTATGGTGTGTATGTCCGTATGGCCCTGATTCTTACATTACTGGAGGTGGAACTGCCATGTTAAACGTAGGTGCTCTTCGTGAGGGTTATGTTCTGGATCATATCAAAGCCGGCAAAGCAATGACGATCTATCACGACCTGAAGCTGGATAAGCTGGATTGTACGGTTGCTATTATCAAAAATGCCCGCAGCAAGAAAATGGGAAAAAAGGATATCATCAAGGTTGAATGCCCCATCGAGGATCTGGATCTGGATATCCTTGGTTTTATCGATCATAATATTACCGTAAATATCATCAAGGACGAAAAGATCGTTGCAAAGAAAGAGCTGAAGCTGCCGAAGCAGGTTGTGAACGTGATCAAATGCAAGAATCCTCGCTGCATTACTTCCATCGAGCAGGGACTGGATCAGATTTTTGTTCTTGCAGATGAAGAGAATGAGGTTTACCGGTGTAAGTATTGTGAGGAGAAATATCGAGGTAAACGGAATAAATAGGAATTCAGGGATTCCTGCGGGAATTATTGACAAACGGACGCGTACGGCTCCTGCGAAGGCCTGAATATCGAAGCGGGGACCGGACGCTGTGTTTTCATAGAAAAGTTTTTTACAAAAAAGCAACTGATATTTTACAGAACATATCTGCAAAATACAGTTGCTTTTATTATGTGCTTATTATCATACACAGTCAGACCGATAAGCCGGGTTATGTCGTTGGGTGATCATCTATCTAGGCCTTCCGTTGCCAGAAGGCTCCAGCGACCTACCTGAAAGCACGACGGGCCGCCGTATGGCTTTCTTCTCGGTCTTGCTTCGAATGGAGTTTACATGTGCCCGCTCTGTTACCACAGCGGCGGTAGTCTCTTACACTGCCTTTCCACCCTTACCCCGCAAAACGGGGCGGTTTATTTCTGTTGCACTGGTCTGGGAGTTACCTCCACCGGACGTTATCCGGCATCCTGCCCTGTGAAGCCCGGACTT
>OGYX01002689.1_pt1 | contig 11112 bp, 10 predicted proteins | sample 1576601 | NCBI WGS metagenome assembly OGYX01 (sample SAMEA3541561, study PRJEB24748) | human gut metagenome | biome: human gut; feature: human-associated habitat; material: faeces | place: China | collected 2012 | reverse complement strand
TTATCGGTAGAACAATCATCCTGTATCAGCAATTCCCAATTCTGATAGGTCTGAGTTTGAATACTTCTTATTGTCTCACAGATAAAAGGAGCGCATGCCCATGTTGGAGTGATAATTGATACTAATCCGTAATCATCCATAATTATTACTTCACTTTAATCCAAGATTCATCATACACATCCAATTCACAGTCTCTATTAAGCCACGGATAAGGAGCATAGACACGATTCACATACTTATTTAAAAAAGCCCCCCACCAACTAAATGAACTATTGGCAATTATCAGGTCCTTACAATATGTCATCAAGAACATATCCCAACAACTGCTTTTGCCAGTATTACCAGTTACATAAAACAAATCATGATTTTCCAACAAAGGGGCTAAGTTTTCACGGCACCATTCCATATCATTAGAAAAAATGAAAAAGCTATGATGCTTACCATCCGAGACAATATCTTGTATTGCTTTCTTATAATACTCTATTCCACAAATACCACGGAATTCCGGTTCATTCAAGTAGTCTCCTCTACGAACATGAATACCTACAGATTCCACCTCTTTAATCTTCATAATCAGATCTTTATTGTAGGTATTAGGATCAGGATGACCAAATATATCTTGTAGTCGTTCCTTTATCTCTAAAAAATTATGTACAGACTGCCAATAACCTTCATAATAGCAATCATCAACACGTTCTATGGCATATTTATCATAGGTATAATTCAAGCTATATGGAGGAATATACTCTGTTTTACGAATTGGCAAGAACTTTCTGCACAAACGAGACAATACATAATTTGGCATCCAATACGAAATCTTTACCAATTGCTTAAAACCAGCAACTGGAAGATACGCCTTAGGGAAAACCTTATCTATCTCATATCCATTATGAAGATTTATCCCTTTATACTTTTTAAAGAAAATGGTATTGTAATGCTGTATATCAATATATACATCCTCATGAGGATGCTTGTGCTTCAAAACCAAAGCAAAAGCATATTGAAACATTTGATTACCAAGACCACCCGTAATATTAACGATTTTCATAAACAAATCAAAATAATCAACTAAAAACTTTAAATTGCATAGAAGCATGTCGCTTTGTTTCATTTATACTTTCTTGAGAAAGATAAGATGCACCTATTGCCTTTTTTCCGACATAATATTTTTCGAAAAGAACACTCAATTCTTCCTTTGACATGCGCTCTTGTTCTGGATAAAGATAGGATTCATGCTCTAAAATTTGCTCTAGGCTAAAAACACTCGCAATTATTTTAGCAGGGACACCAGCAACAACAGCATAAGGTGGAACTTCTTTATTCACTAGTGCACCAGCTGCAGCAATAGATCCTCTCCTTAATATTGCTCCACTCATAAGAGTCACACCTGCTCCAGCCCAACAATCCTCTTCTAAAATGATATCTTTAACTTTATCATTAATATGATACCTTCCTAACATACGATGATTTACGCCAACAGAAGGAATATGATTGTCTGTTATTAATGTGCAATTTGATGCAATAACTGACCATTTACCAACACGTACACAACCATTATTCATTATAAAGGTTGTGTTTGGTTGAATTAATGTATAATCAGACAAAAAAACATTTTGTGGTTTAGATAATTTGCATGGAAAGGCTATAACAACATCTTTACCACATCCACCTAAGCGACTCTTAATCACTAAAAGTTTAAAGTTTCTAAACACTTTTAACACAAAACTAGCACAAGATAAAACTATTTTTTTCATAATCTCTATAATAAATGGTTTAAACAAAATAAACAAACTATGTCACTTTATATATAAAGTAGACTCATACATATCTATTACTTTTTTAGAGCAATAACAGAAATCTAGAATATTTCGTTGCAAATTCCGAGTATTATCAATATATTTTTTTGACATTTTTTCAGTTATCATTAAAGCTGCATCATTTGGGTTTCTTGGAATAATACAAGAATTTTCCAATCCAAATAATTGTTTTGACGCATCCCCAACATCTACACTAAAAACAGGTTTGTTCAAACTTAAAGCTTCACGAATAATATTAGGAGAGCCTTCTTGATCAGACGTTAACAAGATCGCTTCTGATGCATTAATATAATAAGGAACCTCCTTAGAATCAACTCCACACATCAATAAAAGATTATATTCCGGCAATTCGTCAACTATCTTTTGTGCAATATCTCGTCTTTTTATCGTAGTATTATGAACATCAGAAAACAAAATATATTTACCGTGTTTTAAACCGAGATGTTGTTGTGCTGATATTTTATCTATTAAATGAAATAATTGATAATCTACCCCCAAGAGCTGTATAAAGAACTTTTTATTATACATTTTTCTTATAAAATAAGGTAAATACTTTTCCATTTCTTCAGCTACAAAACCACATTTATCATAAAGAAGAACAGAAATAAAGGAAGAATATTGGTTTATTTTGATTCTTATCTTCTCTAAAAGCGACTTAGAAGTTTTAATAGCTTTAGCATGAATATCCGTACCATGGAATGTAATAATTTTCGGCTTATTGATACCAAGCAGGAGAACCCAAGTTATAAGTGCATATAACCCCCCAAAATGAAGATGAATTAAATCTACGTGTTTAGCATCATTACGAAGCTCCCTGATAACTTTAAACGGCTGTTTACATCTAAGCATTCTAACTTCTTCGATACGATTATCATTATACAATGAATCTCTATATCTAATCATTATAGGATTACCAACAAATGGTTCTACCATTCCTTGATTTGAAAGTAATAGTATTTTCATTTTTCTAATAGTTTTTGAATAGATTTAACAACAAATGCAATTCCTTTGCAAAAGGGATTCTTTTGCTGACGCATCCAAAGTTTAGCATAGTCATCAAATAATTGTTCTCCTGTAAGTTCATACATAGCTTGCATTTGCGCTATATGTAGATTGTGATAAAAAGGGCTAGCAAGCAAACCATCAAGACTATACATACTCCAAAATCTACATTTAAAAGAAGGCATAATTCTAATTAAAGATTGTAATGTATTTTCCAATGCTATTTTGTACTTCCCCGCATCAGGGCAGACAGTAACATAATCATAAAGTCCCCACCAAGAAAAGATAAAACCATTCATAACAACTCCCTTAAAAGTATACTCCATAAAATATGCTGAATTACCTTCATATTTAGTAGTTCCTCCATTATCCAAAGGCAATAGCATAAAGTCAATAGCCTTCTTGGCAGCATCTAAATAAAACTGCTCGTGTGTATTTACATATGCACGTATCAACAATGATGCACCTTCTCCTTGTGCCATCGCTCCATAAGGAGCATTGGGACTATAATGAGAGAAATTATTCCAACGACCTTTATCATCTTGATGTGTAATTGCCCATTTTACACATTGAATAAATTTCCTCTCAAATTTTTTTTCACTTGTCAGCAAAAACAAGTCATAACATCCTAAACCATACTGAAAAATTGCAACAGGAAAATAAGTAAACTTGCCATTTTCCAAATTAAGTTTTGGCAAATCATCATTTTCCAACAATTCAGGCATTTTTACAACCTTCTCTATCATATTATTATAATATCCGCGAATTTCATCTTTCGCAAAAATTTTACCTAAATCTTGATTCACATGCCAAACGCTTTGACCTGTAAGCATTTTAATCCATCTTTTAATTTTAAATATATTAATTGACATAATAATTAAAATATTAATCTATAATTTTTTATATAATCTACTGTACTTGGAGCTAAAAACAACAATAAATACATAATAGACACAAGTATTCCTAGAAATACACCTTTAACTTTAAGTCTCTTCAACGCGTAAGGAATTAACCAGATATCAGAAACAGAAAAATACTTTACCAATCGATTAGTAGGACTAAAACCAACGCCAACAAAAGAAAGTAATAATCCAACACAAGCCATAGCCAAGAATAACCTTTCAACTGAATCTATTTTCTCCGTTTCAAAGCGCAATGATGTTAAATATAATAATATAACACACAACTGAATAAAGAAAACTGTAAGATTTGAAGATTCACGACCTTCATAAGAATTGTACCACAGATGAGAAAAAGCCCAATTAAAAATAGGTGCAGCAACTACACTACCTACTAAAAGTGCTAGTATATAAATACACCAAAACTTTTTGGTAAACTTTATAACATATACAAAATATATAGGTATAAAAATAACAGCAGTCTGATGAATTAAAGATGCTATGCTGATTACTATCAAAAACTTCTTCAAATTTCTTTCAAAAATAAAAGGAATAGAAAGCAAACAAATAGCCATTGCTGTATGCTGTCTTAACACAAAAAGTGATTGATTAAAAGTAGTGCACAGAAATACAAAAACAGAGATATTTAACAAAGGTGAATATTTTCTTATTGTTGTCAAATACCCACCAACAATAATTAAACTATCGACAATAAGAAGTATCCTATAATTATTGCTAATATAATACAAGCATTTACATAGCAAAATCCATCCTGGCTCCATTTTAACTCCTATATACCCAATTTCAATAGAATAAAGAAGAGGATTCTTACCAAATACTGAAAAGGTATAACAATATCCGGGGAGATCTTCCATTACGAACGGATCTAAAAAAGCATGAAGAACGAATAATTGTACAAAGGCTAAAAATAGAAAAATTTTGTTTCCTTGTTTAAGACCTCTACCACACAATATTATTCCTTCGACAACAATTAGCATAATATTTGTTAAAAGCAATTCCATACTATTTCACAAATTTATTATATTTTGCAGCAATTACATTATGTATTTTTTTACTTATTTTTTTAGGTAAGAATAAAAATAAGCAATAGTGTCCTATAGCAATATAATTATACCTAACAATATTGACTATTCCTAACTTTACCATTATCATTTTTATAAAATGAAATTTCTTCCATAAACTAATGTCGGCTGCTGCAACACTATCAAAATACATATTACCTAACGAAGAAAAGATTGTATTTTTCATCAGCCTTTTGCAATACTGAAACTTATCAATTATTAAAAATGAATTTATAATTAGTTTAAGAGGATCCCAATCTCCAGGTTCTTTATCAACAATCAAATTTTCAGTAGTAAAAAAACAAGTTGAATTCTCAACAAGTTCCATATGCTTTAATACCAAATAAAATTGTCCCATTTGTGTAGACAAAAATATATAATACCAAATTAAAGATCTTGAAATTTCATTCATATTAAACAAGCAAGCCGATTGAAAAAAAGCCTTTCCATAAGCACCTCTTATTTTAAAATATGCAAGAAATTGATTGAATGACTCAACAAGTTCTGTCCTTTTATTAGCCGTATTAATATAACAACAATCTGGATGTTCAGTAATCAAATTCAAAATAACTTCTATTGCATCTGGGCGTATTCTGTCATCATCACCAAGAAGCCAAACCCAACCAGTATCAACCATTTCTAAACAGTGTGCATTATTTGCATCCGCTCCGATATTAGTTTTATGCCTTATAACTGTAAAATGTGCCAATTCTTCTTTGGTAAAATATGACTCTGTAGGAACATCTGAGTGATTGTCCATTACAAGCAATCTTACATCTTCAGTAAGTTGTGCTAACACATCTCTTACCTGTTTCTGAATATGACTTGGTCTGTTATATGTAGGAATACAAACTGTCAATAAATATTTTTTATTTTCCATTATGCCATACATTTTTTTTTCTATTAAATATTAACTTTGCCCATATTACTTGAAATACAATAATAAAACAATAACCAACAACAATACCATAGAGACCATAATATCTACCAAAAACTAAGGTTGATACCATACATAATAAACCTTCTACCACTGATAATGCAAGAAAAGGTTCCTTTTTATGACATCTTAAATATGTAGCCCATGAATATATCAACTGGTTCATACAAACTGCAATTGACATTAACATAAATGCTGGTATTTGAATAAATCTTTCAGATAATAATCTTCCAGAAATGCTAATATCAAAGAACTTAAGTAAAACTACAAATATAATGGCGAGAAAATTCATCACAAAACTTATACCAATCATCTGTTTTGTTGTCTTATTGAATATTGTATCTAACTCTTCATATTTTTTCAATTCAATCAACCCAGAATACAAAGGAATTTTAGTATTCTGCCAACTGAGAGCTAATGCTTGAATTCCATTAAGTACCGAGATAGTCATACCCATTTGACCAGCAACAGTAGGTCCTTCTGTTGCAAAGAGAACTGGATTAAACAATTGAAATATAAAATATCCACTTATCCAACTTAATGCAATTTTCCATTGATATGGAAAAATCTCTACCATATAACTTATTCTAGCTGTTATTTGGCTCTTCCATATGTGTATAAGAATTCGCATAAGAGAAGTTCTAATTACATAAAAGAACCACACTAGAACACCGACAAATGAACTTATACCCAACACATATAATTTCAACCCACATAAAAGGCACAACCACATAGATAAAGGAACTAAAAGCTGTTGAAAGAACAAAACCTTATTCATTTCCTTGACCATGCCAAGCCCAGTTATAATAGAGGTAAATGGAGCCTGAAAAAGTTTAAGAGAAGTAGCAAAACTAAGAACAAACCATGGAATTTTCCAATCCACGTTTTCTGCTGACGTATTAAACTTCTTGAAGAAGACGACACCTATGATATTAACAACTATAAAGAAAAGAATTGTTATTACTGTATACCATTTTATACAAAAATGCATCAAATAACTTAATCGAGAGAGATGACAATCATCTCCCTCGTAACAATAATTCTCATTAAGCTTTAAATGTACAACTTCATGTGCAACATATTGAGTCATTATTCCCGTAAAACCAAGTTCAAAGAAAACTTGAATACCAACTACACTTGCAAAAGTATAATAATAACCTTGTTCATCAGAAGATAACAAAGTCGCAATAAAAAAAATAGTAAGGAGATTGGCTACGGCTTGAATTATTCGAGCCGCTGATGAATATGCAATAGCCCCATCCATACCAATATACCTCAAGAAGATTCTAAACATTATACGAACTCATTATTTTATTAAACTCTTCCTCATCTAACATTGGCATTGGCTTTGAAATTGGTTTATCATACTCTAGTTTTGGACATACTGATGTAAAACCAGTAATGATACATTCCACAACACATGTTCTAGTTTCTGCTATTTGCTTAAGCAAAGATTCATTAGCAAGATCTTCCTCTGTTAATTTAAAATACTGTACTCCATAAGCTTTTGCAAAGTCCTCATAGCACGGATTCTGGTAGCCACATGTAGGATGAGTTCCATAAAATCTACTATCAAAATAAAGTCTCTGGAATTGATTAATCATACCTAAACAATCATTATTCATAATAATAATCTTTATCGGAAGCTTATGCTGTGCTATCACCCCAACTGCCTGTGATGACATATGAAAGGCCCCATCACCACAAATTGCATAAACTGTTTTTTGAGGTGCAGCATAAGAAATACCTATAGCTGCAGGCATAGAAAATCCCATAGGAGCTAATCCCCCACTTGTAATATACTTCATTCCTTTCTTTAGTTTTGCCGTCTGCGCAGTCCACATTTGATTCTGCCCAATATCAGAAACAAGAATATCATTTTCCTGTGTTATTTTATTCAAAGCTTGAATAAAACGATATGGGGACTTATTATCCACCAATCGTTCGATTTCTTGATCCTGATTATATTTGCCACGAATTACAGCCAAGAATTTATGCCACTGTTCTAAGTTGGCACAAGAAACAGGTTCCTTCAAAATGGTATATAGAAAATCGCGTACGTAACAATTAACTTTAACACGATTTCCTAAGCGATGACAATTTAGTTCATTGATATCATCATTAACATGTACTATATGAGCATTAGGAAGGAAAGCATCAAGTCTAGCTCCTGTTTGTCGAGTATCCAAACGTGAACCTAAGACTATTAGCAAATCTGCTTTTGAAATAGACATATTCGCACATCTATTACCATAACTTCCAACCATACCCATATAATATCTGTATGACTCATTCAACGAACCTCGTCCTCGAAGTGAAGTTACAACACCAAAAGGATAACGCTCTAAGAAATCTTCGATAAGTTCAGGAGCTCCATTTTGCAATGCTCCTGCACCAAGAAGTAACATTGGTCTTTTGGCTTTTGACAAAAGAGTTTTGACTTCAGTTAAGTCAGGGCACACCAAAGAACCTTCTTCTGCAACAAAATGCTTGCACTTTTCCGGATTAATTTGTGCTCGCTGGACATTAAGAGGTATATCTAACAAAACCGGCCCTTTTCTTCCACTTAATGCTATTGAAATAGCTTTTTCAAGTTCATAAGGGATATTTTCTTCCTTATCAACCATAGTAGAATATTTTGTTATTGGCTTAACTAATTCTGCAACTTCCATTTCTTGAAATCCCTGTTGTCTGATAGGTTTATCATACTTATACTCATAAGTATTTACTTGACCAGAAATATAAAGAACAGGAATAGAATCGAAATATGCATCAGCGATACCAGTCATCATATTAGTTACTCCAGGACCACTAGAAGATATCGCACATCCGATATTGCCTGTTTCAAGACTGTAACCTTCAGCGGCAATAGAGGCTGTTTGTTCATGATAACACTGTATATATTCTAGCATTGAATGTTGACCAATAGAATCTATAATATGTGTCACCATTCCACCTTGATAGCCAAAAACAACTTTAATGCCCCTATCATATAGATAGTTTGCAATATAATCAGAAACTTTCATTATCATTTAAATATTTAATTAAGAATTTAAGACCCTGTTCTAACGAAACATTCTCAAACTCACCAAATGTATGTTTAAATTTTGCAGCATTTCCACAAATCATCATAGACTGTCCAAGCCGATAAGGAATTGCACCATAATTAAATTTAATGCTGGAATTAGTCAATTTCTTTATCATATTGAACAGTTCTTTTAGAGAAATAGGATTTGAAGATGAGATATTATAAATACCAGATACTCCTTTGACACCAAACATACTAACTACAGCCTTACCAAAATCTTCTGCATAAAGATAAGCGTACTTTTGTTCACCTTTAGTAGTATCCATTTCCTTTTCACCGTTTAAACATCGGTTCATTACTGCAGGGATTATCCAATTAGAAGCCTGCATCGTACCATACATATTGAATATACGAAGCCAATGCATTTCAATTTGATTATTCCTGCAATACTCAGTAAGCAGTTTACAGTATTCTATTTTTTTTTTACCATACTGAGTTATCGGATTCAAAATATGCGTCTCTTCAACAATCTCATCTATAGGTCCATATTCATCCTGACTACCCATTGAAATAATCTGTTTGTATGGATATAAACGAGTAATAAACATAGAGAATTCTACATTTTTTATTTGGAGTTGCTCGTCATTTCTATCTGCAGCATTTACACCACCCCATGCACCATGTACTAAAACTTCTGGAGCAAACCTAGCTACAACTTCTTTGTAATCTTTATCTTCGAAATCAAACCAAGTTATTCTTTCATTTTCTACGTCATTAAAAGGATTTTTAGACGTTTTTCTTTTTAAACAAAGTACATCATGACCTTGAGCGAGTGCTTGTTTTACGACATGATAACCAAGAAAGCCCGTGGCTCCTGTAATTAATATTCTCATTGCCCTATAAATTTACCAATTTCTTCTAGACAGAGGTCATATACATTTTCCGTTTTATAACGCTTATACCAATCAGAGGTAAGCATAGCACACTGCTTGGCATTCAGTCTTGGTTTCCATCCCAAGCGGGCCTTTGCCTTATTGATATTGAGCATCAAAAGGTTTGCCTCATGGAGAGCATTTGGATCAGAAATATCCTTCAACTCACCAAAGCCGAAATTCTCAACAATGGCAGAGGCCACTTCCCAGACAGTTAATACACTGTCCGCTTCCGGACCAAAGTTCCATCCTTCACAGTAACCTGTAGGATCATTCCACATTTTCTGAGCCAAGAGCATATATCCAGACAATGGTTCCAACACATGCTCCCATGGACGAACTGCCTTTGGAGAACGGATATCAATCACCTTAGTTGTTTCCAAAGCTCGGATACAGTCTGGTATAATACGATCCTTAGCCCAGTCACCACCACCGATTACGTTACCAGCTCTTACAGATGCAAGGCTCACTGTATGCTTCTTTCCATAGTCAGCAGGATTAAAGAAAGATCGTCTCCATGACTGAATAGCCACCTCACAAGCACCCTTAGAAGAACTGTATGGATCATAACCACCAAATGGGTCAGTCTCTACATATCCTTCCAACTGCTCATTGTTGTCATAACACTTATCAGTAGTAATCATCACTCCCACCTTCACACTCTTGGTGGCACGGATTGCCTCCATAACATGAATGGTTCCCATGACATTCACTTCATATGTCTCTACAGGAATCTCGTATGAGAGACGAACTAAAGGCTGTGCAGCCAAGTGAAATACAATTTCTGGCTGATACTCGGCAAAAATTTGCTTCAAACTCTCGCCGTTACGAATATCAGCACGAATGTCTGCCTTTATCATTGAGCCGATGTCTGAAAGTACAAAGTTATCACGGTCCGAATATGGGTCTAGTCCTACACCCACGACCTCAGCCCCCAACTCATGAAGCCAAATGCACAACCAGGAGCCCTTAAACCCTGTATGCCCTGTTACTAAAACTTTCTTGTCCTTGAAGAAACCATTAAATATATCTATCATAATATAATTATTTTATGTATTCAGAAATTGGCACATTACGTTCCCATCGCTTCCAAGGAGCTTTGTTGGTTTCCAACAACTTCTCCAACATATTCTTCTCGCGGATATTGTCCATACACTGCCAGAATCCTTCATGGACGTATGACATCAGCTGGCCTTCTTCTACCAATTGCTCTAAAGGCGCTTTTTCAAATACGCAGTCATCACCTGTTAGATAATCGAATATTTCTGGCTGCAAAACCATATAACCAGCATTGATAGGTGCACCATCGGTGATATTCTTCTCACGGAAGGACTTGACAGCATTATCACCACCAATATTACCACTGTCTATCGTAAGCTCGACCAGTTTACTTTCAAGGAACACTATGACAAACT
>OGYX01002681.1_pt1 | contig 11149 bp, 4 predicted proteins | sample 1576601 | NCBI WGS metagenome assembly OGYX01 (sample SAMEA3541561, study PRJEB24748) | human gut metagenome | biome: human gut; feature: human-associated habitat; material: faeces | place: China | collected 2012 | reverse complement strand
ACTTAAGAAAATTCATCCTGAGCAGCCGCTCAAGGAACTGAGATGGTTTGATATCAGTATTGTTACGCTGATTATGTTCGGTCAGTTTATTGTTCGTTCGACACAGATGTATTTGGCCAGTTTGTCTCCAAGCCTTTCTACAGCAATCAGTGAGACATCAACGAATACAGCCAGTGAAGGAGCAGCTTACTCTAGCAATTTCACCTTGCAGATTATTCTCCTAGCTTTAGCGATTATTTATCTGTGGATACGCCATTTTGACTTTAAACAATTACCTATACGTCTAAAGTGGTCTGTTCTCTTTTGGGTACCCTTTATTTTCGCTATCATGGGCTTATTTGCTGATATTGTAAGTACTTTGTCAGGACAATATAATTATTTTAGTCCTCAAGTTCTAGCCTTTATTAGCCCTATGGCTGTGATTGATAAGTTTATGGCTTTGTCACCTATGGCGATTGCTTATGGGTTGCTCAACGGTTTCTACGAGGAATTTTTCTTCCTAGGACTCTTGACCTCGGTTAAGGACAAGTATAAGTGGTTGGTCTTACTCTTTTCAACCATTGTTCGTGTGTCCTTCCATACCTATCAGGGCATGCTATGGGCTCTGGTTATCGGTGTGGCCTTTGGTCTCCTCTATTATTTCCTTTATAAATACAAGGTTAAAAACTTGCTTCCATTTTTCCTCGTTCATGCCTTAGCAGATATGTTTGGCTCGAGCTTAATATATCTCTTGGTAAACTGGAATTATTAGTCAAACAACTCCCTTCGTTTAAGTACGAGGGGAGTTTTTGTAATCAATTAATCCAAGAAAAATTCTAAACGACTAGCTGATTGTAATGATTATTGATTAGGGAATGATTTGATTTTTATTAAAAATATGAGATAATAGATTCGGACTAATTTTAAAACAGCAATTTTAGAGGGAGACAATGATGTCAAAACGACTATTTTCGGATGAGCCGAATGCCCCCAAACCCCTTAAGGAGCTATTCTGGGAAAATGCAGAAAAAGCTCGTATGGGGGAATTTTGGAAAGACAAAAAGAGTTACAGAGAGCTCTCAGAAGCCACGGGGATTCCGTCAGGAAGCCTTCGGATGCTCTTTATGAACAAGCCTAAGGGAAATATTCCAAAGATTGTGACCATTACTAACGGTCTGGCCAAGGTGACTGGGAAAAACATTACACTTGGGAAGCTCTTAGCTCGAGACAATCAGCATGAGGTTTTTGAGTTTCCAAGAGATCCTGATCAGGTTACCCAAAACTTGTGGCACAACATTCGCAAGAAGCTGGAAATCACGGAAGATATGGATGAGGGGGAAGTCAGAGAACGCATGACAGTCTTTGTAGTCTCATCTGGTATGGCTCAAACCAACTATAACCTGATCAATCAAAGAGGAACGGTTTCGCTTGATACTTTAGAAAAATTTTCAAAAAGACTTAGAGTTGAGCCTTATGAATTGTTGGCTACCATCAGACGAAGGGAGATTATTGATAGGGATGACTTCCCTATTCCTAAGGAAAATGTTAGCGACTACCACATCGATATTGGTAAGCTTAATACTTTCATTAAGCTACAACCCTACTCGCCCAACGGTCAAGAGGTAGCCTCTGCAGACTTAAGCCCACAGAATCTTTATCATTATTATTCAAAAGGAACTATCGGAGATATGCCCATAAAAACGGCCTATAAGTTTAAAAGACTTGTGGATATCTATGAAGCAGAATATGGTCCCCTTGAACCTTCAAGTCGAGTTTTAGATGTCAAGGAACTAGAAAGATTCCTTTATAGTGGTATGATTACTGGTTATGCCATTGCTAAGACAGGGTTGATGAATGCGACCAATGGAAATCTCTATATCAGGGGCAAACGTCCTATCGAATCCATGCAACTGGATCGTGCCTTCGGTCTCTATAAACACCTAAAAAGACTGAAAAAGGACCAATAAATTCTTTACCTAACAAAAAGCCAAAATCAGAATGCTGATTTTGGCTTTTTGTTTGTTTTTTTATCTGTAAGACTAGTAAGAATAATTTTAGTCAATTTTCGGACTTATTTTACAATTGTTTCGCACGTCCATTTTCATCAAAGTGATAAGTCACACCATTGATGGTACGTGTTTGGTTGGTTACGAGCTCACCAGAGTTTTCATCGTAATAACGAGTACCCTTGTAGTCTGTAACGAAATTGCCTTTAATTTGCTTACCTTGATAATCAAAGTAGAGGTGTTGACCATTGATGACTTGATCAAAGATAAGAGCCTTTCCATCGTTACCGAAGTAGTACCAATTGCCCTTCCAATTGAAGAATTGATTGGTTACAGCAGCCCCAGTCTCAGCGTCGAAGTAGTAGACAGGATTGTCATAGGGTGAACGGTTATAGTTGAAGAAACTATAAGGTTTCACCAGCTCTCCTTTAACTTGTTCGCCCATTCGGTATTTTGTTGCGACGGGATTACTGAAATAGTAGAGATTACCATCTATTTTGGCAAGTCCTAATACTTTATTTCCTTCATCATCTAGGTAGTACCAGTTACGTCCAGATTTAACAAAACCTCTTTGTCGTACAGCAGCCCCAGTCTCACTATCATAGTATGGTTCGTAACCGTAAGGTCCGAATTCTCCTCTTAAAACTTCCCCATATCCTGTAATAAAATAATCCTTACCGTCAATTTTTTTATAACCAGAACTTATCTTATTATCATCGTCAAGATAGTATAATTTACCACCAGCCTTTATAAATTGCTTACGAGGGGCTTCGTGACGAGCACCAGAGTCTTTATCGTAGTAGTAACCTTCTGCGATTGCGTCTTTAGCTTGTACTCCATAAGAGTCAAAGTAAACGTGCACCCCATCAATGGTTTGTTCACCTTTAAGGATATTCCCCTCCGCATTAGCGTAGTACCAGTTTCCATTGTGGTTAAAGTATTGACCTTTTACAAGAGCTCCAGAATTTTTATCATAGTACTTAACTGGGCTAGTATAGGAGTTTGCTTTAACCGCATGCCCATTACTATCGGTAAATTCTCCTTTAATTTGATTGCCATAATATGGATCAAAGTGAACCTGTACCCCGTCGATGGTTTGATCGCCTTTAAGGATTTTTCCTTCTCCATTAAGATAGTACCAGTTATCGTTGATGTAAACGTAGCGATTGGTACCAAGGTCTATTTTAGCACCAGAATCTTTGTCGTAGAAGTAGCCGTCATTACCAAAGACACCTTTGGCTTGTTTACCATCATAAGGGTCAAAGTATACAGGAACATTGTTAATGGTTTGAGAACCTTTAAGCCGTTTACCGTCATTGCCTACGTAGTACCAGTCTTTGTCGACTTGGACATAACTATTGATTACGAGAGCACCAGTAGTACTGTTATAATATTTTTTGTTACTTGCGAAATTTCCCTTAACCTGAGCGCCAGTTTTTTCGTCAAAGAAGTATTCAATGTTGTCGATGACGGTCGCTCCTTTAATAGCCTTACTATCTGCTCCAATGAAGTAGGTCTTGTCATTAACGGTAACGAAACGATTAGTAACTAGATTTCCAGAGTCTTTATCGTGAAATTGATTTTTATAGTCAAAATCTCCTTTAACTTGTTTACCTCCATATTCAAAATAAACGTGAGCTCCATCAATAATGTGTTCACCGGTTAAAATTTTTCCATCGTTACCGACATAGTACCAATTGTCTCTGATTTGAACATAACGATTGGCACCAAGATCAACACGATTACCGTCCTGATCGTAAAAGTAACCATCATCGCCAAAATTGTCGAAAACTTGGCATCCCTCGTATTTATCAAAGTAGACTTGTTTACCATCAATTGTTTGAGGACCAGTTAACCGAACTCCTTGGTCGTTAACATAATAACGTTCATTTCTATGTCTGTAGGGGTTGTAGGCAATGATATATTGGTTAGTAGCTAGAGCACCAGAATCTTTATCATAATAGCGTTCATTATTGTCAGTACTATCTTTAACAAAATAGCCTTTAACTTGAACACCTCCTCGGTCGAAGTAAACCTTAACGCCATCGATGGTTTGTGGTCCCTTTAAAATAGCACCATCATTTCCAGCATAGTACCATTCCCCGTTTAATTCGAAATAGCGGTTTGTCCCAAAATCAACTTGTTTACCGTTTTCGTCGTAATAACGGTTATCAGAAGCAAATCTACCCTTAACTTGTTCACCATACTGATTAAAATAATGCCATACCCCATTAATTTCCTTGGGTCCGATTACTTTATTTCCATTTTCATCTAGGTAATAGGTGCTACTGTAACTATCAACGAATTTATTAGTAACAAGAGCACCAGAATCTTTGTCATAATAGTGACCGTCCCAGGTAAATTCTCCTTTAACCTGAACACCACCTTGGTCGAAGTAAACCTTAACGCCATCAACAGTTTGTGGTCCAGTCAGGTCTTTACCGCTAGCATCTTTGTAATGCCAATAGCCGTATTCGTCTCTATAGTATTGACCACCTGTGATATTAGTTTCACTGTTCGAAGTTTCGTTAACTGAAGCTGTCTCACTGGCAGCTCGGTCTGTAGATACAGCTTCGCGTGTTTGGCCAGAGGCTGATTCTGAAGGAGCTTGGCTTTCACTTACAGTTGTTGAAGCTGTTTCACTGGTAGTTTCAGAGCTTGCAACAGAAGTTGTGGCTTGTTCTGAGTCATTTGTAGTGCTTTCAGTGCTAGCAACTTTTTCAGTAGTAGCAGGAGCTTCAACAACCTTAGTTTCTACGAGGTCTGCTGTGGTTTCTACATTGGCAGTGGTAGCAGCAGTCACATCAAGGTTTGATGCGTTGTCAGCTTTAGCTTCTTCAGCGAAGGCAGGCTTTGCGATGAAGGCAAAACCTGCAAGAGCAGTTGCACATGAGAATGCAATCAGATGTTTTTTGGACTTAGATCCAGTAAAAGTAGAATGTACTTTCATAATTTTTCCTCCATTTCCTAAGTCCTATTATAGCGCTATTTTAGAGACTTTCAAGAAAATATAAGAAATTTAGATAAAAATAAGAAAACGATTACATTCCAAAGTGACTAACAAGGTAAAATTCACAATTTTAGCAGTCATAAGAGTTTAAAAAAATCCAGGACTTGAGTCCTGGATTAGGAGATTATGAAAAAGAAAAGTTTTAGGATGATTATAGTATATAGAGGAGATCCTAAAGTTTTCTTAAAGTAAGGGATGTCTTAAACTTTAGTCGCATTACCATTTTCATCAAAATGATAAGTTACACCTTTGATAGTACGTGTTTGGTTGGTGACTAGTTCACCAGAGTTTTCATCGTAGTAGTGACCATCTGGTGCAAAAGCGCCTTTAACTTGTCTACCATGATTTGTATCGAAGTAAAGTTTTTGCCCATTAATTTGAACGGCACCGGTAGCTGCTGTACCATCGCCGTAGAAATAGTGCCAAGCTCCTTCCGTAAAGACAAAGCGGTTTTTGGCAGCCTTACCAAATTGATCGAAGTAGTAGATCTTACCATCAATGTAATTAATGCTGTCTTGCCACATGTCACCTAGTTGGGTGTATTTATAGGCACCTCCTTGACGGAAGTAATATAAGTCACCATTGATTTCATGAAGTCCAAGGACTTTTTCACCTTTCTCGTCAAGATAGTAAGTTAAGCCTCTGTTATCTTTGACAAACCCAGCTTTGGTTACTTTGCGACCATTATCTTTATCGTAGTAGTACTCAGGCATATATACGCCATCTCGACCAAAATCACCTTTGGCTTGTACCCCTCGATAGTTGAAGAAGACATCTTGTCCATCGATATTTCGAGGTCCCTTGACTGGTTTACCATCTTTACCTACATAAAACCAATTACCCATGAAGTCAATATAACGATTGGTTACAAGGTTTCCTGAATTAACATCGTAGAATGCGTATAAATCACCGTAAGAATTACCATAAGCCCCTTTGACCTGTTGACCGTTGTCACGGAAGAACACTTTTTGTCCATTGATAATTTGAGCTCCAGTAAGGTTGTCTCCATTTGCGTTTTTATAATACCAGTTTCCGTTATCATTACTATAATAACCATTTGGGTTAGGAGCATCCGTACCGACACCATTTTCATCAAATCGATAGGTCATACCATTAATTGTTAGAGTGGTGTTAGTGACGCGTGCTCCAGAATTAGGATCATAGTAGCGAAGAATACCATTGTCGAGAACAAGCTCTCCTTTAGCCTGACGACCATTGGCATAGAGGTAAACGATTTGACCATCTATATTGGCTTCACCATTCTGAGGACGAATAGCATTTCCATCTTCACCATAGTAGTACCAGCCATCATTTTCTTGGACATAGCGGTTTTTAACGGCTTGACCAGTAACTGAGTCAAAATAATAGCGACGTGTAATATTAATAGGAGTACCATAACCGTAAGAACGTGGTGAATTTTGACCTTCTTCTAGTAAAATACTGATTCCCTTTTGTAGGACGCCGGTATCAACAGGAGAGGCAGCTTCACGTGCTTTGAAATAGTAGATGTTACCATCAATTTCACGTATTCCTGTAAATTTAGAACCATCGTTCTTGATGTAGAAAGTTTGGCCTTTTTTATTCTGAACTAGACCTTCTTTTCGGACCCTTGCACCAGAGTTAGGGTCGTAATAGAAGCTTTGATCTGGATAACTATAAGATTCTCCACTAAAGTCACCTTTGATTTGAATACCATCATTATTAAAATAAACTTCTTGACCATTGATAGTTTGTTCGCCTGTTAGTGGTCGTCCAGTAGCATCTAAATAATACCAATTGCCCTTGTATTCTAGGTAACGATTGGTTTGAAGTTGACCAGAATTATCATCGAAATAACGACGTAGATCACCAGACCAATAGAAATCTGGCCCTTTAATTTGTTTACCATCTTCGCGGAAAGAGACACGTACACCATCAATGGTTTGGTCTCCAGTAAGGTTTTTACCGCTGGCATCTTTATAGTACCAGTTGCCTTGGTCATCACTATAGTACTGACCACCAGTGACGTTTGTTTCATTAGGTACTGAAGCAGTTTCACTGGCAGCTCGGTCTGTAGTTACAGCTTCTCGTGTTTGGCCTGTGGCCGATTTTGCAGGTGCTTGGCTTTCGCTTGCAGTTGTTAAAGCCATTTCACTTGCAGTTTCAGAGCTTGTAGCAGAAGTTGTAGCTTGTTCTGAAACATTTGTGGTACTTTCAGTGCTAGTTACATTTTCAGTAGTAGGAGGAGCTTCAACAACCTTTGTTTCTACGAGGTCTGCTATAGTTTCCACATTGGCAGTGGTAGCAGCAGTCACATCAAGGTTTGATGAGTTTTCAGCTTTAGCTTCCTCAGCGAAGGCAGGTCTTGCTATGAGGGCAAAACCTGCAAGGGCAGTTGCACATGAGAATGCGATCAGACGTTTTTTGGACTTTTGTCCAGTAAAATTAGAATGTACTTTCATACTTTTTCCTCCATTTCCTAAGTTCTATTATAGCGCTATTTTAGAGAGTTTCAAGAAAAAATAAGAAATTTAGATAAAAATAAGAAAACGATTACATAAAAAGAGAGTGAATGGCAAATGTCATAATTTTAGCAGTCACAAGAGTTTAAAAAACAAAAAAATCCAGGGCATAGGCCCTGAATTTAGGAGATTATGAAAAAGAAAAGTTTTAGGATGGTTATAGTATATAAATTAAATCCTAAAGTTTTCTTAAAGTGGTAGAAATATTTTGTCTTTCCTTTTTAATTCACTTTCTCAGTAGCCACACCATTTTCATCGATGATATAAGTCTTGCCGTCTTTTTCGAGAGTGGTATTCGTCCACATAGCCCCACTGTCTTTGTCAAAGTAGTAAGTTTTACCATCAATCTCTACTAGGCTACCTTTGACTTGCTTACCATTTTTATCAAAGTAGAGTTGAACACCATCAATGGTTTGACGGCCTGTTAGGAGTTTGCCCTCTTTGTCGTAGTAGTACCAGTTCCAGAAATCATCACGAACAAATTGGTTTTTAGCCGTAAATTCAGTCACAACTCCCTCATTATCAATTGTGTAGGTCTTATCATCGACTTTCAAAGTGTCGTTAGTAAGGATAATAGTGGTGTACATACCAGCATATCTTTCTGTTCGATATGATTTTGTTAGACGATAGCGCTTGCCATCGATTTCTTTCCATGTAGGCTTATCAACACTTTTTACCTCAGGTTGGAAGTAGTGCAGTTGACCATCAGAGCCTCGTTGGATGCCCTCGAGGAGGACACCGTTTTTATCAGTTCCATAGATTCCAGAGAAACTAGGCCCGCCCCAAAATGTTTTTTTTGAAAAAAGGGCTCCAAAATAGTTTTTTTCTATTTTACTATCTGTGACTAGATAAAGTTTGCTGTCATAACCTATGATACCATCAACAACTTGACCCTTTGAAGCAAAGATATATTCTTTTCCATCGATAATTTGTTTACCAGTTAAGACTTCGCCGTTAGCATTGGTACGGTAGGTAGAAGTGTTTGCATGGAACATTGAAGGAGTTTCAACAATGCCATATTTGTTCTTGACCAATTGTCCTTGGTAATCAAAAAGATAAATCTTCCCATCAATTGTGACAGTATCATTTTTAGCCAAAAGTCCATCAGGTTTGAAATAATAACGTTTACTGTCAATGGTATGCCATCCAATAAATGCAGCACCATCTTCGCCTAAGTAATTAGTATAAGTTGTATATTGAGGTTCTGTCCTATAGCCATTGAAAATTGAAGTGTGATGCCACTGATTCGTTAATAGAGAACCATCATTCTCATCGAATCGATAGTATTTTCCACCAATCTCTCGTTCTTGTCCTTTGACTTGTTTGCCATCTTTATCAAAATAAAGGATGACACCATCAACATTTTGCCAACCAGTCAATTTTTCACCGTTGGCAGTGTAGTAATACCAATCTTTTTGGTTGTCAGATTGGAAATGACCACCCGTCACGACCTGAGTAGGTAGTTGTGTTTTTTCGGTAAGGATACCATCGGCATCTGCTAAATAGGTTTTACCGTCTACTTCAATACTTGTATCAGTTACTTTACGTCCATTATCTTTATCGTAGTAGTAATCCTTGCCATCAATGGTTACCTTTTCACCCTTTGCTTGGATGCCATTGTTATGGAAGTAGAGGTTAAAGCTATCGATGGTTTGTGGGCCAGTTAGTTTGTGGCCCTCGCTGTCTAGGTAATACCAGTTACCTTGCTCATCAGAAGTGAATCTGCCACCTTGTGAAGGTGTTTCCTGTGAAGTAGTTACGTTATCGCTTGTTTCAGATGAGGTTTCAACACTTCTATCGGTTGTAGCTGTCTCACCAGATTGAGCGGCTTCAACCTTTTTATCAGTCTCGTTAGCAGGCTGTGTAGTAGTCGTTTCTGTAGGCTGACTAGTCGCATTAGTATATGCAGTGTCAGAAGATACTGCTTCACTAGAAGCTTTCTCAACAGTAGTGCTTGCTGGAGCTACTTCGGTTCTTGTAATGAGGCTAGCACTTGTCTCAAGATTGCTGTCAGAGACGACATTTTCAGGACTGGTAACGGCAGTCGTTTCAGGCTTGACTTCATCAGCTCCGACCTGTCCTAGTCCAATTAGTGAAGCCCCGATAGCCAAACTTGAGGCAGCGATTGTGATCCAATGTTTCTTAACTTTATGAAGTTTGAAACGAACTTTGTTTTCCATAATTTTCCCCCTTGTATGGTGACTTGGTAAATTCATGCTGTGACATTTAAAACAACATGAACACCAAAAATTAATTTACGATTATATTTTAATCCTATTTTCTAATAACTTCAATAGAAAACTCATACATACTCATAGTTTAAATTAATAGTGCAATAGAGACGTTTGAGAGAAGTAGATGTTTGCACAAAAAAATCCAGGACCTGAGCCCTAGATTTAGGAGATTATGAAAAAGAAAAGTTTTAGGATGGTTGTAGTATACAAAGCGATTCCTAAAGTTTTCTTAAAGTGGAAGAAATTTTTTTCTTTCCCCATTAATTCACTTTCTCAGTTGCCACACCATTTTCATCAATGACATAGGTTTTGCCATCTTTTTCAAGGGTTGCATTGGTTGTGATTGGAGAACCGTAAAGATGTTTCTCTAATGAAGTTGATTTTTCGAAGTGATAGAGCTTACCGTCAATTTCCTTCCAAGTTGGTTGGTAGTCAGAAATTACTCTTGGCTCAAGATAGCATAGGTAGCCTTTATCAGTGCGGTAGAATCCTGTTCGAACGATTCCATTTTCGTCTGAAGCATATGCGTAATTAGTGTCATTACGCAATAATTCCGCGTAAGAACCGAAAAGATAGGTCTTACCGTCTATAGATGCTGTTCTATTATAGTAGTAGTGCTTTTCGCTTGGATCTAGGTAATAGGTCTTACCGTCAATTTCTCTCCACCCGGATAATAATTTTCCTTCTGAATCTGCAAGATATAAACTATTATATGATTTAGCGGAACCATTAACAAGAAGTTGGCCATCTTGATTGAAATAATAATAATTTCCGTCAATTAAAAGGACATTATCTTTAGCTTGTAGACCGTCTTCTTTAAAGTAAACACGGTGACCGTTTATTGTGTACCAGCCGAAAACTTGTGCTCCATCATTGCCAAAGTAGTGAATATATGAACTAAAGGAATGGAATGCATTACGAAGGAGTTCGCCACTGTTCTTATCGAAATAGTAGTATTTTCCATCTATAAGGATACGCTCACCTTTGATTTGTTTCCCAGTGCCATCAAAGTAGAGTTGAATACCATCAATAGTCTGCCATCCGGTAGCTACTTGTCCTTTATCTTTGAGGTAGGTCCAGTCACCATCTTTATCTTGAACAAAGGTATTTCGAAGTGACGATGTCACACGTCCTTGGTCATCAATTTCGTAGGTCATTCCATTGAGAGTTAGACTACTATTGGTCCACATAACCCCACTATCCTTGTCAAAGTAGTAAGTATCACCATCAATGTCTACTAGGCTACCTTTGACTTGCTTACCATTTTTATCAAAGTAGAGTTGAACACCATCAATGGTTTGACGACCAGTTAGGAGCTTGCCATCAGTATCGTAGTAGTACCAGTTCCAATTGTCATCACGAACAAATTGGTTTTTGGCCGTAAACTCAGTTGCAACTCCCTCATTATCAATCGTATAG
>OGYX01002674.1_pt1 | contig 11167 bp, 22 predicted proteins | sample 1576601 | NCBI WGS metagenome assembly OGYX01 (sample SAMEA3541561, study PRJEB24748) | human gut metagenome | biome: human gut; feature: human-associated habitat; material: faeces | place: China | collected 2012 | reverse complement strand
AGTTGATCTCATACAGGTTCATAGTGCTTTTTACCTCCATGCGTTCAGAGCACGAGAAACGGCCCTGAACGGCGTTTTGCGTTTTGCAGTATAACTTTGCAGGTTTGCCCTAAAACCGCGTTCAGAGGGCACATCTTCCGGTCTGAGCGCATATGTAGCGGCTATTGCTTTTTCAACGGCCTTCTCCGGGCTGCGTCTGCCAGAAAATCCTTTGCATTTTCGGCTTCCTCTGCCGGGCGGCTTGCCATGAACGCCCGGTTGCGCGGGGCATTCGCCTTTTTTGCTTCATCCCTATCACGGGATATCCACCCGGATGCTGCAGCCTTCCAGTTCTTCATGGGATTCCGGCCCACCTTCCAGCCGTTGGATTCGTAATAGGCATGGAACCGAATAGCCTGCCCTTCCGTGCCGCCCTTCTCCGCAAAGTAGTTTTTCACCGTTTCAACATCCGGCGGTGAAAACCTGTTCTTGGTTGTAGGGGGCAGCGCTTCAGCGCTACTACTATCAGATACTTTAGTATCTGTTGTACTTTGTACTTTGTACTTTAACCCCCCATCGGTTTTGGTGGGTTTCTCGGAAAACCCATGGGTTTCTGTGGGTTCTTCTGCAATCCCGTCGGTTTCAGTGGCTTTTCTGGGCCTGCCGCCTTTTCGTCCGTTTTTCCTGTTTGCCAAAATAGAACGTCTGTACGTTTCAATGTTTGTATCCATTGAACTTCTCAAAGACTCAAATGCCATCTTCTCAAGGTCTTCAAGCTCCTCGGGTTCGTCGCCATGCTCTACATACTTCCGCATAAGCGTTGAGATTACATACTTATACTTATCAGGTGGAAGGATGTCCAAGATTACGAACTTGTCAAAGGGTATCAACAAGCCTTTCGGGCGAGCCATTTCGATATCGTCCACCACTAACCACCTCCTTCCCGTTTTTGAAAACCAAACGCTTTTCGTAAAAACCATTTGGTTTTCTTTGGTTTTTACAGGTCGATGATCTTAACCTCTACGCCGTAGCCGATGACGTTCCGGCACTGCTGTTTGATGCGGGGGATTGCAACAGCGCTGCTTTTGAGGAACTTCTTCGTGCTGGGGGTGCAGGCCAGATACAGCGTAACGCCGTCCAGACTGGCCTTGGTTCCGCGCAGGTTGTCCGCAATGAACTTGTCACCGTAGACCTCAACACGGCGAATAACCTCTCCCCAGTTCGCAAAATCCTTGCCCGGATACTTCGTAGGGGTGGCTTCCGGTTCAGCCTGCGGGCTGTTCTGGCGCTTGAGGTCGTTCAGGGCATCCAGCATTGCCGTCATGCAGGAAGCGCACACCTTGATCTCGTTCTGAAGCTCAACAAGGGCACTGTTCAGGCCCACCAGCTGGTCAATGGCCTTCTTCATGTCCTCGTTCTGCTGGTACAGGCGGCTGTCGATAGATTTCAGCAGGATGTAAACCCGGCTATCATCCGGGGTATCATTCGGTACATCCTCAAGCATGAAGTTGTATGCACCGTTGCGGATATTGACAACTGCCGACACGGAACGACCGATAATGGCTGCGACCTCTGCATCTGACAGGCCCTTACTAAGAAGAAGCTTTGCATTGCGCACCTCTTCCGGCATAATATTTCTTTTTGCTGGCATTTTTCTCTCCCTCATTTCTGCCGCTCAGAACGGCAAATCTTCATCGTCGTTGATAACGGCAAAATCGTCCGTGCCGGTCTCAGCCGCCTGCTGGGCGCTCTGAGCGTTTCTAGCTTCGCGGGCATAACTTTCCGTCTGTTCATCAAAACCCCGTGTAGACGTGCTGTCAGGGGCTTTCGAACCGCAAAAGCTGACCTCACGCACCTGAATCTCATAGGCAGTGCGGTTGTTGCCCTGCTTGTCCTGATATTTCCGGGTCTGCAAGCTGCCATTGACGGCGATTATGCTGCCCTTGTCGAAATACTTGGACACGAACTGTGCCGTCTTGCCCCATGCAACGCAGGGCAAGAAATCCGTCTCGCGCTGGCCATTGGCAGAATAGCTGCGTTCGCAGGCGATATCAAAGGAGCAGACCTCCTTGCCGCTTGTGGTGGTGCGGAGTTCCGGGGTGTGGGTCAGGCGGCCCATAATTGCGATCGTGTTCAGCATAGATCAGCCCTCCTTCGGCTGCTTCTGGGCACACGTCCAGCACAGGATGCGCCCAAACTTCTTCTTGGTGCTGGCGGCGGTCTCTGCCGGTTCCACGGTGCGGCCCTTATAGGTCACCGGCTGAAGTGGTTTGCCGCAGCAGGCGCAGATAAAGGGCTGTTCCTGTGCGGGCTGCTGCTTCGGAGCAGGAGCTTCACGCTTCGGAGCAGGCTGCTTCTGCGGCTTGTTCACACCTGCGGGGTTTCGACCTTCTGCCGCATGATACTCGTCCGTGTCGGCATCCTTGGTATCGTCGATGCAGAACAGGCCGTTCAGGGCATACTTGCGGGCGTAGCTGCTGGATGTTCCCGTCACCTGTGCAGCGTCCATCTTGGTTTTTTGCTCCGGCTCTCTTGCGTATGCCTTCACGGAAATGCAGCCACCATCCAGAGATTCCAATTTTGCAGTGGCTTCGATGTAGTGCCACCCCTCAAGAACCTTCGGTTCATCGGAGAGCGTAAGCAGCAGGTCATGAGCCTTGAGAATAGGCTTCACTGCTTCCAAAATGTCCTCACAGGAACGATACCTGTACCCGCCGAAGGTGTTCATCTGCCCTTTAGGGGCCTTGAGTTCGCTCTGCACAGCGGCCAGAGCGGCGTAAATGCTTGTGCTTTCCATTACTCTTCATCCTCCTGATCTTCGGTCTGTTCTGCCCATCGCGGCAGGAAATAGTAATCGTCCGGCGGCTCAAGTGCCGGGCCGTAGCCGTCAAGGGCGAGATCATACATCGGATTCATACTGCCACCTCCGGTGCCGGGTCAATGGCGGCAGGGGAGATGTCTGGTGCGGGAATCAACTTTCCAGCGGTCAAACGCTGCGGAGCAGGGGAGTGCTGCGTTTCGCTTGCAGGCTTCCCGAACTTGACATCCGCGCCCAGATCTTCAACCTCGACCGTGACGCGCAGGCGGTGCAGACCGGTAGTGTCGTTGAATGCACCCGAAACGCTGTCAAGCAGCTCGTCAACGATGCCGGGGACGTACTTGCCGTCCATAAACTTGCCGTCGCTCGAAAAGCGGCCCTGAATCTCGACATAATTTTTTTCCATCTTGTAAAACCTCCGAAAATGTGTTATCTTCGGGTTGATGTGACCTGTAAAATCCATCAACCCTTGCAGCCTGCCGGTGCGCCAACACCAGCTGGCTGCTTTTTCTTTTGTGCGGCCAAGATCTCTTTGATGCGGCCTTTGCCGTAGGTTCCGGCGCTTGCCGTGAAACGCTCGTTGTCGTCCACAAGGCCCTGATGGATTGCCCCGGCCCGCTCTTCCTGCTGGCGGATAAGTTGCTCTGTGCGCTCCCGGTAGCTCGCTTCGAGAGCTTTCACCCTGATATGTACAGCGCGGCACTCCGGGCACCGCTCCGCGCGGCGGCCCACATTGCGCATCACCTTCCCGCAGTCAACACAGACGCGGGTGTAGATCATATTGTTGTTGACTGCCATGCTCAGCCCGCCTTTCTACCGCTCTTCACGGTGTTCTGGGGCTGATGGTGAATCTTGCGGGGCCGCTTCTCACGCGCTTCGGCTGCAAAGCCCTGCAGCATGAAGAAGATTGCCAGCAGGATCAGCACCATAGCCGTGACGAACGCACCGTCCGAGACGGTGCCAAGGGTCTGAAAGCTGCCCTCCAGCCCCAGGCCGTACAGCAGGCCCACCACAAAGCAGGCCATTGCCAGCCAGTACCAAACTCCAGATTTGATTCTCATGCGGATTCATCCTCCTTGCCCACTTCCGGGAAGAAAAGCTCCCCGATCTCGTCCTGCCGGATGTCCAACAGTTCACAAATTGCTGCGATCTCTTTACTTGTCCACGGCTGGTGCCCGTTCATCCGGGCGCTCATAGTGTACCGGCCAATGCCGCTATGTTCAGCGACTTCCTGATCGCGGTAGCCGCAGCTGTGGAACCGCCCCCGCAGCTTCCAGTATGGAATCTGCCGGAAGGTGCCCTGTACGACCTTCATCATGCTTTTTCGACCTCTTTTCTTTGATGTGTGCCAGCCGTGCAGGCTGGTTCTTGTCCCAGCTGGCTTCCCGCCAGTACTTATTGCGCCCGTTCATCAGGCGGTCTCCCTTGTGCTGACCTTTCTCAAAGGCGGCTGCTCCGGGTTGTCCCGGCTCTGCTTGTAGCGCTCAACGTCCTCAACGCGGAAGTAAAACTTGCTCTTGCTGCCCTTCTCGCCGTGAGAGTAGGCATCCAGCAGACCCTGCTTCCGAAGCTGTAAGACCCGCGAATAGCAAACGCCCAGCGCTTTGGCGGTTTCTTTGGTGGTGTAATACTTCGACACAGTATCGAATCTCCTTTCTGTGGGTGGCTCCCACGACCTTGCCCGGCTGGCTGCCGGGTGGTTTCGGCCCCTGCCACAGGGCCATCATCAGATGGGCTTCAAGCAACTTCGTTGCTGTCGATGTGCTGGGCGTTCTTGCTTTCGTCCACCCACATGGTATGGCTCCAAGCGGTTTCGCTGTGGGCGGCATCGGTGCGGTGCCAGCCATTGCCGCGATTGGTGATCTGCTCGATGTAGGTGTTCTCCCTGATTCCGGGCATCCCCTTGACCTTGTGGCCTGCCTTGTCTGCCTGCATGATGATCAGCAGGTAAACCTTCTCGGTGTCAAGATAGCTCTCTGCCTCGCTCATTGCGTCCAGCAGGTTGTCAGCTTCCAGAACCTTGTAATCGGTGGTCATGGGCTTGTAGGTTGCGCGGTAGTCGATTGCGACGATGTAGGACTTCTTCATTTTTCTATTCCTCCTGTTTGTTTGGTGGTGCTCTCTACATTAGTTATTATACTACTTTTCAATTATTTTGTAAATAGTTTTTTATATTATTTCAGTATATTTTTATTCTTAGGGAGTAAAAAATTAAGCACCAGCCTTTCAGCCGGTGCCGGATGATCATTCTTTCGTAGAAGATGCGGTGATAGGATTTTCTCGTTTCCTTGCAAAAACTGCAAATAAGAGTTAAAATCAAATAAGAACGGAGGTAAAAAACATGGAGCAAAATTTGAACCCTGTAACTTCTATTTCGGAATGGACAGCTTTCCTCACATTCATTGTCGCTTTTTGCGCGTTGATTTCCCCTATATTGACAGCTCTCTGCAATAATTGGCATCAACGTGAAATGAAACGGTTAGAGTACAAGCATCAAGAGCGCGAAGAACTCAAAAAGCGTGAACGTGAGATCTATGATGGATACCTTCGCTCTGCCGGTGCTGTATTACAGTACAAAACGCCTGAAACATTACGAGATTTTGGCGAGCATTCGAGGCTTGCAATGTACTATGTGCCAACAGACATCCGTGAAAAAATGCTTCTCTTTGAAAAGCTGATTGAAAACGCCTATCCAAATGATTGCTGCTTCGCTCAACGGGCTAATTTGCTTGATGATATCGTCGTCATGATGCGAGATATAAGAGAGCAACAGTCAAAACAATCCCAACAGCAGTCGAATAAAGCGGATACCAGCTCATAATCTCCGGTGTGTATTTTCTGACGAAGTGGTTTGCCATAAAAACGGCGGCCCAAAATACGGTGATCAACTTCAGCGTTTCAATAAGTCCCGGTTGACCGGCCACAATAGCAAGCTGGTCAACCGGGATTCCTTTTGTAAAGCCTCCCATCGTTTTCCCTCCTTAATCAAACTCCGGCATTGCAAGAATGATCTTCTTGCAGTGTTCCTCACTGACCCTGTACGGCTTGTGCCGAAGGGTGTTATCCTGCAAGATCTGCCAGTAAACCATTGTCGGCAGCTCAAACAGGGCGGTGCAGCGCGGATACAGGCGCACGGCCTGATTCCTGATCTCTGCGTTTAGTTCATCTGCTCTTGTCATTTTATTGTACCTCCAAAATCAGCTCCCGGAGCGTTTCAACGCCGGGGACATAATCGTTACACATCATAATATAAACGTTTCCCATGTCATTGGCGGCGGTCTTGATTGCATTGGCGTTTTCGCTGCGCTTTGCCGTTAAATACTCGTTAATGGCGTTTTCAACAATCTGCGCCCTATCTCTTTTTGTCATTTTAACCCTCAAAGCGCCCGTTAGGCCAGATAGCACAGCCTTTTGATTTACCGGGCAACAGCCTTTGTCATTGCATCGATCAGCCAGTGACCGCCCATGACGTTGTTCCAGTTGTTGGCCTGATAGTTCTTCGTGTTACGGTGAGGAGCGCTGTGGGTAACAAAATCGCTCATGGCGTTCACAGCGCCCCACGCAGTGTTGCGGAACTTTGCAAGGTCGGGGGCCATCACACAGACCATGTAGCCGTCCTTCATCTCCTGCACATGGCGCTTCTGGATGTTGCTCATGTCATCCGCTTCAGGGAACAGCTCGTCAAGGATCTTCCGCAGGCGCTCGTCAGATACGGTGGTGTTTGCCATCTGATCTGCACGCTCAGCCAGAGCGTCCATGTACTTTCCGGCCATCTCAAGGCACTGCTGCGCTTCCACCAGCTTGGTGCTGATATCGCCCACATGGCGCACGCTCCACGCCCGCTGTGCCGTGTTCAGGGCGAGGTTCAGGGTGTTATTGCAGACCACCCGAACAGGGGTCATGCAGACGCGGACAGCGCCGGAGCCGTCATGGGTGTTGGAGAAGCAGACATACGGCTCTGTCTTATCTCCGCAGATTTCGGAATCGGGCAGCTTTGCCAGCAACCAGATCTTCTTGCCGTCCAGCAGGCTGCCCGCCGTCTCGTAGTGGACATCGCCGCCAATCAGGGCATCCGTGAAGGCAAATGCATCCGCGTTCTGCACAATGCGGTACTTGTCACTGACCACACCCAGCACCTTGTTGTCAGAGCTGCGGACATTCGCCTTGTAGCCGGGAATCGGCTCATAACCGCCATTCAGCCACATATCGCGGGCCTCAACCGTCCAGTCCAGACCTGCCAGACGCAGGGCATCAGCGCTGGTGGGTGCTTCCTGTACCATCGTGCCGAGGCCGTGCCAAGGCTTCTCGCGGACATAGAACATCGTTTCAACATTTGCAGACATATTTCGTACCTCCAAAAATTATTGTGTTGTGCGGTGGCTCCCGCGACCATCCCGGTGAAGTCACCGGAATGGTTTCGGCTGCTGCCGGGCAGCCATCATCAGGCGGGTCAATAGATTTCCCTTTCAAGCCTTAAACTCCGGGCATACAGAGCCACGGAAGTGAGTGAGACGGATTGCGTGCTTCAGCTCCCTGTCGCTCATGCAGGGGGTGCAGAGCTTGCTGACGAATTTGATTGCCAACCACAGGCCGTCAACAGTCTGACGGTCAAGAACCGCCCGACGCTCGGTATCGGTCTGGGCGGCGTAGTACCGCTTGAGGGTGCTATTGCAATCTGCAACAAAGTTGGCGGGGATGTTGATAGAAAGTGCATTCATGTTCAGCCATCCTTTCATCATCAAACAGTGGGCATTACGCGGGCCACATAAGACCGGCGGCGGTCGTTCATGTAAACGCAAAGATGAACGGTGCTGACATACTCGCCGCTCTCGGCGCTGTCCATCTCGCAGAGCACATCCTGCCAACCGAACACATCAGCGCCGGAATAGCTCATAGCTGCAAGGAAGCAGGTCTTGCCAGATTTCTTGGCTGCGAACCGCTCGACTTTTTTGATCTCGGAGATTTTCAGGTTGAAGTCTTTCATCGTTTTGTACCTCGCTTGTTGATTTTTTACTGATATAGTAGTATTATTTATGTAGGATATCTGCTCTTTACATTTGCAATTATACTACTATCAAATTATTTTGTAAATAGTTTTCTATTATTTTTTCGTATTTTTTTATTCTTCGTTAATTTCTTTATTGCGAGGTGCTATTTATGGGGAACATTTCGAGGATTCGCGATCTTGCCGACAAGAATGGAGTATCCATTTCATTCCTCAGCCAAGCTATCGGAAAAAGCTCAGGATATCTGGCAAACGCAACAAGCCGCGATGCAGATGTCCCTGTGAAGTACCTCCCTGCACTTGCAACAGCGCTTGGAACGTCTGTTGACTACCTTCTTGGAAAGACGGATGATCCTTCTGCAACAGACAGTGACATGCAGATAAGTGACGATTATGGAACATTCCAGTATGATAGGTTTTACGACCTGTGCAAGAAGCAGGGGAAGATGCAGTCACACCTCTATGATCTTGTTGGCCTGCCGTCAAAAGCTGGCAGCAACCTCAAGCGCACCAAAAAGGTGAGGCCCGAAATCCTTGAGGTGTGGGCTGCAGAGTTGAACACCAGCGCAGAATACCTCAACGGTGAAACCGATGATCCTTCCCCTGTACCAGCCCCGGCTGCCCCTGCGCAAAAAGAAAAAGCCCCCCAGTCAGACGTTGACCGCCTGATGGAGGGCTTGAATGCCGAAAGTATACGGAAACTGAGAGAATATGCAGAGCTGCTCCTGCTTGGGCAGGAACAAGGGAAAGAAAAGCTGTAAAGTACAGACATCCTACTATAATAATAGTGTAAAAGTGTATAAAAGTGTTGTAAATATCACTTATAAGTGATATAATAGCATAGGCGCAGACAGGATGTGGTTATATTGAATGATCTTGAAACACTGCTGCAACTAGTGATGTTGCTTGCAAAATATGGAAATTCAGTTATTGTTCATGATGTTTTCCGAGATGAGCTTGCTGGCTTACTTGCAAAATCAGGTTCAGAGGATAAGTTTTTCAAACGTTTAGCATCGTATATTCAACAGCTTGTGGAAAATGGGGAAGCCGCAATTGGCCCTCCGGGTGCACCGATCGAACATTTGGCAGGGCAAAAGAACCTTTGTGCTATGAGGTTCAAACTTGGAATTTCAAATCTTCGGGTTTTCTTTGTTTATAAAGATGGTTTAATATACTTGCTATCTTCTTTCTACGAAAGACAAGGACACAAAAACACTGAATACAGTACCCACACACCTATTGCTAAAACGCGTTTTGCAGAACTTATGGAAGGAGAATGAAAATGTCTCATAGAACAACATTGTCTGACCTTATCGCTGCCATAGCCAAAAACATGACTACTGCCGAACTTGCAAAGGCCGTTGTAAATATCCAAATTCAGCAAATGATACACGACACCCGCATGGCAAAAGGCTGGACGCAAAAAGATCTTGCTGATAAAATGAGGGTAAAACAAAGCCTTGTTTCCCGTTGGGAAAGCGGGGATTGCAACTATACCATCGACACTTTGATTGACATTGCCGATGCTTTGGGGCTGTCGGTACAGTGCCCTTTGAAGCCCGATGAAAGAATCATGTCCACCGAACCTGAAAATGTGAAGTCTGATGCTGCAAACAACACAGCTTTTAAAACGCCTGACTTTTCTTCGTCAAGGTTGATTCGGTTCCCTGAAACACCTAAAAAGCCAACCGGAGGTGCACACAATGGATGCAAAGCAGTTTGAAGCTGACATTCAGTATCTTGGAAGCTTTCTTACGGAATGCTCTTTTGATAATAATATCATTGATGCTGTGTCGCAGTGTGAATTAACGCATCAGCTCTCCGTTTCTATCAGTGAGCAAGTTCCAATTGATGATCCTTCTAAGAAGGCTGCTTATGTCAGGCTCATTCTTGACGGCGTTTATTCATTGCAGGATGGCTCAGAAGCTTCCTGCAAGTATCACATGGTTATACACGGCAAGTTTATGATTGATAAGAGCGTACCTGACGAAGATTTTGAAACAAAATTGTGGTTCAACGGCTCTGCAGCGGTGTATGGCATTGCCCGTTCAAAAATGGAGGTTATGTCCTCTATGGTTCTTAATCATGGAAAAATCGAGCTTCCAATGGTCAATATGTACGAACTGCTCAAAGCTCAGTTTGAAAAAGAAAACAAAAGTTAATCCTCGTTCTATGTTTATCCTCCGGGAATGACGGGGTGCCATGTGGCGTAGAATATCATTCACTTGTAAGAGCGGGGTTTGCTGTGTGCAGATCCCGTTCTTTGTTCGTTATTAAAGCAAAAAAGCCCCTCGGCAAAGCCGAAGGGCCAGTGTACAAAGGAGCCGCTTCAATCAGCCCCTTCGTGTGCGAGCTGGGTTCTTCGCAGCGCGGCAGCGTATACTTCCAGCTTTTTGCGGTTATCCTTTGAGAGGGTGTTGTATACATTCCTCATATATTGCCTGTCCCTCTCAACACCCTTAGTGCTTTCGAGAACAGCCGTTTTCTCCTGCATCTGCGTGTCACCTCCATGTTTCCATTTTTGTTTTGTGGCCCTCTCCAAAGCTCACAAAACAACTGCTCACAACCATATGCTACATCAAACAGTTGTTATTGTCAACAAGTATCAAAAAAATTGGATGTTTTTGCAATTTCAACCGAAAGGAGCAGAACGATGAAAAAGAGAACGAACACAGCGTTTTGGGTCGAAAAGGAAAAGCGCTGGTGCATCGCAGTTCAGAAGAACGGCACCCGCAAGCGCTTTTACAGCAGTACGCCGGGTCGAACAGGACAACGGGAAGCAAACGCAAAAGCGGATGCATGGCTTGATGATAGCATCAGAGACGGAAAAAAGAAGGTCAGCGCCCTTTATTCAGAGTGGGTGGAAGAGCTGAAGCTCACCTGTGGCACATCCTATGTTACGCAATGCCAGCGTTACGGGGACTGCTATATCCTGCCGACCTGCGGGAACATCCGCATTGACGAGCTGACCGAGGGCGACCTTCAAAAGGCAATCGACGTTTCGTTTCGGAAGCGATCTCAGAAGAAGAACCAGCGCAAGCCGATTTCAGACAAGCCATTGAGCCGCAAAACGCTTATGACGATTCGGGCGGCGGAAACCGCCTTTGTCAAGTGGTGCCGAAGGAACAAGTACACGACACTGCATCCTGATCTGTCTATCCCGAAGAATGCGAGAATGGGAAAACGCACAATTCTTCAGCCCACCGCTCTGAAGGTGCTGTTTAGCGTAGATACCCGTACCTACTACGGAAAGCCGGTATTTGACGAGTACATCTACGCCTACCGCTTTGCAGTTGCGACCGGCCTTCGTCCCGGAGAGCTGATTGGCTTATGGTATGGAGACATCAAAGGGAACACGGTCAACC
>OGYX01002662.1_pt1 | contig 11195 bp, 8 predicted proteins | sample 1576601 | NCBI WGS metagenome assembly OGYX01 (sample SAMEA3541561, study PRJEB24748) | human gut metagenome | biome: human gut; feature: human-associated habitat; material: faeces | place: China | collected 2012 | reverse complement strand
GGTCTTTGGCAAGACTTAGTCGGAGAGCAAGATATAGGTGCTTTTGGTAATCGATGTGAGGCATTTGGTAGTGCTATTACCAAGTTCTCAAGTAGTATAGAGGCTAATGGAGGAATTGATGAAAGTGCCATACAAAAAGCAACGTCTGCAGGAAAACTTTTATCAGCTTTAGAAAATTCATTACCAGAAGATGGATTTTTGAAAGCATTAGCTGGAGAGCAAGATCTAGGTGATTTTGGAAAACGTGCTGTACGTTTCGGCACAGCTATAACTCAGTTCTCAAGCACCGTAACGGTTGATGAAAGTGTTGTTGAGAAAGCAGTAAGTGCCGGTAAAGCTATGGCTGCATTACAGAAAGCGATTCCGGATAAGAAACTCTTTGACGGAAAAGTCTCTCTTGATACATTTGGTTCCAAAATCAGAGCGTTTGGTAATGGATTAGCAGGATTTGCCGCAAATGTAGCAGACGTGGAATTCGTTAGTGTGCAGAAAGCAATCACACAGGCAAACCGGCTTAAGAACTTAGCTCAGAACATGTCCGATCTGGATACAAGCGGAATTGGTCAATTCAAATCTGTAATCAAAATAGGATCTACTATTCAGAGTTTTTCAGAAAAAGTATCTGGTATTTCTGTAGATGTTATTTCACAGTCTATCACGGTTGCAAACAGATTACGAAACCTGATTTCCAACTTATCTGGTATAGATGCCAGTGGAGTAGAGTCTTTCAAAGTCGGTAAGATCGGCGATTCTATCCGTAACTATTCCGAAAAAGTCAGTGGTATTGACCCATCGGTAGTTATATCGTCTGTATTATCAGCAACCAGACTTGCTAATCTGATTCGTAGCTTATCCGGTATTGACACAAGTGGAGTTGAACTCTTCAATCCGAGCCATATTGGTACTGAACTAAGTAACTATGCAAACAAAGTAGCGGAAGTTGACGTTGCGTCCGTTTATGCATCGGTAAGCTCTGCTCAGGCTTTGGTTAATTTTATCAGAGGCTTATCTGGTGTCGATGGTGGAGGAGCGTCAGCTTTTGTACAGGCGTTGAACACACTCGGTACAGCAAGTGTAGATGGTTTTGTTAATGCGTTTGCATCAGCCGGACCGAAAGTATCAACTGCTATGAGTTCAATGATGACCTCAATGGCAACAACAGTCAGCGCAAATACGCAAAGGATTTCTTCAGCTTTTAATGGTATGTTGACTAGCATTATCGCAGCTATAAACAGCAGATATGGAGCATTTACAGCCGCCGGTTTAGGATTGATGACAGGTATGTCAGCAGGCGTAATGGTCGGTTCTTCTGTTGTTGTTACAAATGCAACGGCAGCCATTACCAGAATTGTTACTATGATTCTGAGTCAGCGTGGAAGATTCCAGACTACCGGTACACAGCTTATGAGCGGACTTTGCTCTGGTATTTCAAGTGGTACAAGTATCGTCATATCAGCAATCAGCTCTTTGATGAATCGAGCTAATAATACGGTTACTTCACGAAGAGGTCAGTTCCAGAGTGCTGGTAGAACACTTATGAGTGCATTGGCTGGAAGCATCCGTTCAAGTGGATTGACCATCAATGCAGCTATTTCGGCAGCTATGAGTAACTGTGCATCAGCTATAAGAGCACACAGAGGGTCGTTCAGTTCAGCAGGTGCTTATCTCGGAGATGGTCTGATTATTGGTATCAATTCGAAGAGATCAGCAGCTTACAATGCTGGTTTTGCTTTGGGTCAGGCAGCTGTAAAAGGTGAGAAAGATGGACAGCAATCCAAATCACCATCAAAGCTTACGAAGAAAGCAGGTAGATGGCTTGGTGAAGGTCTTGTCATCGGTATGGAACAGATGAGCAAAAATGTATACCAGTCCGGTAAGGCAATGGGAACGAAAGCGGTAGACAGTATATCAGGAGCACTTGCAAGTGTTCAGAGTATATCGGAAGACAGTCTTGATATGGCCCCGACCTTACGTCCTGTGGTAGATCTTGATTCACTTCAAAATGGAGACGATTCATTGCGGATAGGAGCAGATCTCAGTGCAACCTTACTGTCTGGTCCAGTAACAACATTAAAAGATATTATCTCAGATGCACAGAGCAGTATCAACGCAAGTAACAACGAAGTGGTAAAAGCTATTGGAGACTTACGGAATGACATGAGTGAATATTACTCCGGAGCCGATACCGAAATAGCTTTGTATGCTGATATGAAGAAATTAGCATCATCACTTGCAAAACCAATGAACAGACAATTACTTGAATTACAGAAAAGGGGGTCTCGTTAATGAGTTATCCAGATTATCCAAATAACCGACTGATCGTGGGTGGTGTAGATTTAACGATACAGTATGGTCTGATATTGGCTGATGGATACACATTGGACCCTCCTGAACCAAAGACATATGAGGTAGATATACCAGGTGGAGATGGAGTAATAGATCTTACTGATTCTCTGCTTGGTGATACTGCCTATAAAAATCGAAAAGGAGAGTTCGAATGCTATATATTTGGTTTAAATACTGCGGAAGAATTTGAACGTCGCATGACCGCTATAAAACAGTATTTACAAGGCAAAGCTTTTGATTTTCAAATCACAATGGACCCAGAATATACATATTACGGACGATTTACGATATCAAACGTGAAGCATTCCATGTATGCTAATTGTCTCGCTGGATATTTTAAATTATGTGTAGACGCAGATCCATATAAGTATTTACAAGATCAGATATACAGGGTCAACGCTGTCGGCGGTAGAATTGTTAGTTTTGAAAGTGGACGAAAACGAGTAAGACCTCTTATAGAGTCTGATGGATTTGTAAGACTTATATATAATGGGAAAGTATTTTTTTTACCGCAAGGTACGTGGACCATCAACGATTTTCTTTTTAAAGAAGGATTAAATGAAGTATATTTCAATACATACGATATAAAAAATCTAACATGGGGAGATTTGAAGGATAAAAATGTTACATGGCAAGATTTTAAAGCTAAGCCACTATTCGAATGGTATAAAACAAATGGTGATGGAACTCTTGCTACCAAAACGTGGAAAGACCTAATAGGTAAAACGTGGTCTGATATGGCTGATAGTAAATGGAGTGACTTGGTATATCAGTCAGAAATAACACAAAATATTCCGGATGTATATATTAAATATAAGGTAGGTGACTTGTAATGCCAACTCCAACAAATAATTTACAGTTAAACACTTTTTTGGAAAATGAGGCAGTGGATTTCGAAGCTATTAATGCCAATTTTGAAAAAATTGATGAGTTTTGTATTGCAGTAGAGAGTGGCACAAAAACTGCGGCTTATTCAGGAGCAGTTAGTGGTAATGCTGTATGGACATATAAAAAGTATTCAGATGGAACCCTTGAAATGTATACTAAGTTGTCATTCAATGGGGCTTGTACCGGAGGAACCGGACCGTACTATATGTCACATATAAAGGCAATGTTTCCGTTATCTCTAAAAGCTGTTGATGATGTACAATTGAACTTAAGGTCAAGTAGCAATAAAGGATGGGTATCCGATACAACAGATAAAAATATTTTGGATTATGTTCAGTTTACTCCGGTTAGTCCCGTGAGCGAATTAGCTTCAAACTATAAAGAGGTGTATATAAATGTGAAAGGTAGGTGGAAATGATGGCTACAATAACGAGCAATTTACGTTTAACAAAAATTGATGTAGACGACAATATTTCACCAATAGTCATTAATGAAAATATGGAGAAAATAGACGAGGCATTTGGAAACATCTCAACCGATTATGTTGTGGCCCAGGGAGTACAGGGAGACTGGATATACAGACGTTGGAATAGTGGACTGGCAGAATGCTGGTATTCCGGTACTGGCAATACGGGGGCGTGGAGATGGTGGTCTACAAAATCGGATTGGCTACAATACGGTTCTAATATTCTATATGCAACATATCCGATTAAGTTTACATCCATTCCAAAAGAATTTGCATCTGCGCAATTGTCTGCTGGAGATTGTTGGCTTGATAGAGGAACCGGGCAAACTACGACAAGATCATCCAATTATTGGGTTACATCACAGGGAGATAGCGCGAAAACTGCATGTCAATATACTTTTCAACTTTATGTTGTAGGTAGGTGGAAATAATGTATTTTATAAAATACGGGAATGATTATTTACATGATCCAAGAGTATCTGAATATATTTTGTCTGATTTGTCGTTGGAATGTTCAGAAAATACATGCGGGTATTGTGACTTTACAATTTATCCAGAACATCCGATGTATAGTAAACTGAAAGAACGAGATGCTGATAATCCAATTGAAGTTTATGACAGCGATGTATTGTTATTTTCAGGTTTTATATATGAGCTTGGAACTGAATTTTACCGGGATGGAAAAGTTAAATGCAAAGGAGAACTGGATTATTTAAGTGAATCAATCATTCGCCCGTATTCTACATTAGAAAATGGTTATGGTAAGCAACCTCCAACAAGCGTCGACGGATATTTCGAATGGTTGATCAATGAACATAACAGTCAAGTTAAAAGTAACAAACAATTCACAGTTGGAATCAATCAAGGAGCATCCCTAGATACGAATAATTACATATATCGAGAATCTACAAAATATCCAACCACCTGGAAAGAAATCAGTGAGAAATTACTTGATGATCTGGGTGGTTTTATTCGTGTTCGACATGAAAACAATACCCGATACATTGATTATCTTTCTGAATGGAGTGATACAAATACACAGATTCTCGATTTTGGTGTGAATTTAACCGATTATACACAGACTGACGATTCAGATAATATAGTTACTTTTATTGTGCCATTAGGTGCAAGAATGAGTGAAACTTCCTACCCATATAATGACGGTTATTATAAAACAGCAGATACAGTTATGAGTGCCGATAAAGATTACTATACGCGTTCTGAAAACGGATATACAAAAGTCAGTGATGATGTAATAACATTTGAACCAGGTGTTACCTACTATGAATACTATGAGTTGTTCGATGAGTCAAATCTTTCGTTAACAATCGTCGGCATCGAAGATAAGGAATATGATACTGGATACAAAAAGTCTGGTGACATTATTTATTATGAATCAGCAGTACAAAAGTACGGTTGGATTGGCGGTACATATGAGAATACCGATATTACAACAAAAGAACAGCTTATAGCTAAAAGTATCATAGCATTAAAAGAACAGATATCGCCGAAACGAACTATTGAAATTAAAGCTGTAGATATGCATTTAATTAATCCGGATATGAAACCTATTCGTATCGGAGAATACGTAAGAGTACGATCTAAACCACACAATTTAGATAGTTATTTCCTATGTACAAGTATTGATTTGGATTTGAACAATCCAGAAAACAGTAAATATACGTTGGGAACAACCTTTGATACTCTTACTGGTCAGCAGAATAAGAGAATAAAGCTTCTCAATGAGACAATTAATCAGACATATGAAGCGGCTGAAAAGTTAACTGAGAAAGAGAAACAGAATGCTTTGTCTGCTAATGAGGCTTTAAAACGGTCTAATTCAGCATCCGAAACTGCTAAAGATGCCAAAGATACCGCTAAAAATGCTCTTAATAACACAATCGTTAAGGTGATTGACGAATACGCGGTTTCTACCAGTACAACAGATCCACCGCAGACAGATAATTGGACAGAAGATGCTCCGACAGTAGGTGAGGGACTGTATGTATGGCGTAGATTCATTTATGAGTACGGAGATGGACACAGAGAGACCGGTACTCCAGCACTTGCTACAGGTGGTAATGGTAAAGACGGAAAAAATGGGGTTGATGCCATAACTCTGAGAATTGAGTCGTCAAGAGGTACTGTGTTCAAAAACAATGCAGTAGCAACCGTTTTATCTGCCGTGATCTACAAAGGATCCAAACGCATTGCTAACAGTACGGACTTGCAAACAGTGTTCGGAAACTCTGCGTATTTGCAATGGAAAAGTCAAAAACTGAATGAAGATATATATACGGTTATACCATCTGATGATTCACGGTTTAGAGATAATTGCTTCAAATTTGTTTTATCGCCAGACGATGTAGATTCGAAGACCTCGTTTATGTGTGATCTGATGAAGTAAAGGAGGACAATCAAAATGGGAATTTTAGCATCTGATCAGATTACGATCACTGATGTTACTGACGGATATGCTGTCATACTTACGAGTGAAACATATACGTTCGTAGAGAATTCATCTGGTGGAACAAAGAATCAGAGTTGTACTACTGAAGTCATAGCATATTGTGGTTCTAATCAGTGCTCAGCAGTAAACGTGTCTGAGAAAGATATTGTGTGTCCGACTGGCATTACTGCAGAAGTATCTAACAGCGGTAGTTCGAAAGTTAAAATCGCATTCAAGACAAGTGCAAACTTGACGGGGGCTTGCGAGGCGACTATACCTGTTGTAGTAGACGGAATTATTGTTAATAAGAAATTTTCTTTTGCAGTGGCTAAGGCTGGAGCTGATGGAGCTCCGGGAAAACCGGGTACTGATGGACAAGATGGTATTGACGGTATCGCGATGTCTGTTACTGCATCACACGGTACTATCTTTAAAACAAATACCGGAAACACAGTGTTAACAGCTCATATATTTAATGGTGGAGTTGAGCAGCCAATTGACGGGAGCGGCATATGTGGAGACCTCGGTACTGTCAAATGGTACAAAGCCGGGACATCATCACCAATATCTGCATCTGGAAGTATTACAGCTGTGGCATCAGATATTACAACTACAGTAACTTATACTGTCCAGTTAGAGAACTCTGATGGGGTAAAAGCGACTACTCAGATCACCATTTCAAAGGTAATAGATGTGTATGCTGTTACTAGATATTATATGCTTCAGTCTTCTTCATCCGCAGCACCATCTAAACCGACTGCAAACCCACCGGCAGGATGGAGCGATACAGAACCGTCATATGTTTCTGGAAGTACCAATACTTTGTATTTTGTGGATTGTAATGTGTATTCAGATAAGACCTTTAGTTTCTCGGAGGTGTCGAAGAGCAGTACATATGAAGCTGCTAAAGATGCATGGAATAAAGCAAATAATGCTCAGAAGAGTATTGACAATCTTGAGATCGGTGGTAGGAATTTATTGCTGAATACTGCTAGTTTTTCATGTCCTTGGACAATGTATAGCCAACTCGTTCAAGATGGAGTGTATAAATATGCTGTTTTGAGAAACTCTTTTAGCTATTATATTGTTCAGCAACTTACCACTCTGACACAAGGTGATCAGTATACAGTTTCTTTTTATGCAAAATGTGAACAGGTGAAAACACTTGAAGTAAAAGATGATAGTTTGAATAACAAACCACAATGCTACATAGACATAAACAGTACGGAATGGAAGCATTATTCTAAAGAATTTAAGTTGACTTCTTCTCTAGCAAACCCTTCAGAACAAGTTAATTTAACGTTTTTAACACGACAAAATGATGCTCCAATATATATTAAGCAAATAAAACTCGAAAAAGGTAACAAAGCTACTGATTGGACTCCGGCACCTGAAGATGCTATTGCGCAAGTGGACGTAGAATATTACCTTTCCGATTCAGCTACATCACTTTCTGGCGGTTTATGGACAACTCTTGCACCAGCATGGGTAGATGGCAAGTTTATGTGGTCAAGAACAGTTACGACAGACGGTGTCGGAAATAAGGCTTATTCGCCAAATCAAAATGGAGTTTGCATTGCTGGGGCAACTGGTAATACTGGAGCAACAGGTAAAGGTATAAAGTCTATCGTAGAGCAATACTATAAATCTCCATCAGCCACCTTATTAACGGGTGGATCATGGAGCGCAACTTATCCGGGTTGGGAGAACGGAAAGTATATTTGGACAAGATCTGTTACAACTTATACAGATAATACGACCGACACGACAACTCCGATATGTGTTACTGGAGAGAAAGGCGCCGATGGTAAAGATGGATTTTCTCCGACTGTCAGTGTTTCAAAGAGTGGAAATACAACAACTATTAGTATCACAGATAAAACTGGTACGCATACTCAAACTGTGAAAGACGGTACAAACGGAACGCCTGGTACACCTGGATCGGATGGTAGAACACCGTATATTCATGTGAAATATAGCGATGATGGTGGTAAGACTTTCACAAGTAATTCAGGTGAAACGGTTGGGGATTATATCGGTATCTGTACTGATTACAACGTGGGTGATCCCAGCAGCGTAGGTTCATACACATGGGCAAAGATTAAGGGTGACACTGGTTCTAAAGGAGATAAGGGAGCCACCGGAGCTACAGGACCACAGGGGCCGACTGGACCAACAGGACCACAAGGTCCTCAAGGTGTAAAAGGTAATACGGGACCACAAGGTCCTCAAGGTGTAAAAGGTAATACGGGACCACAAGGTCCTCAGGGGCAGACAGGGGCAGCCGGTAAAGACGCTATCATCATATCTTCAACAGCACCAGCATCTCCAAAAACAGGACAGTTATGGCAGACAGCATCTGGTGAACCAATCAAACGTTGGGACGGCTCAAAATGGGTTTTACATTACATTTCAGTTGAAAACTTGGATGTACAGAAACTGAGTGCTATTGCTGCAGACTTAGGAACAGTTACGGCTGGTGTTATTAAAAATAAAGACGAGACTGTGAATTTCGATGTTGAAAGAGGCGTATTTGAATCATGGGACACTAATGCACTTCAATCTGCAAAAATGTCTGCTGGAACTTTTGAAGTTTCAGCAAAGGATTCATCTGATGACTATGTGAAAACTTATTTGAAATACTATGGACTATTTATTCATCAAATTAATAAATTATATGGATATTCCATTGAAATGGACGAACTAGGTGAAGATTTATTAGTTAGTAAACTAATAAATAACGGACAAGGAACTGAAACAGTATCTTTGTTTAAGAACTTAAAGAGAACTACAGTAGCAGGAAGTAAAGTTGTAACAATAACAAAAGGTAAGAACTACGTAAACTTAATGACAGCGCCTGAGGCAGCTGGTCTTTTAGGAATAGCAAATGGTACAAGTGCTGCAGTATCACTTGCTGTTAGCAATGGAGATGCCAACGCTTTCAATGCAAGAATTTACGGCGCTGAGTATTGGGACTCTGACGGTTCTTGGTATGTATATTTTAATGCTACGGCATCCGTTACACAGTTAGTAAGAGTCAACTATATATTAGCACCGATTATTTAAAGAAAGGATGATACAAAATGGCACATTTATTTGTTATAGCAGGACATGGAGCAGGAGATTCTGGAGCTGTAGGTTACGGCTATACTGAAGCAGAAAGAGTACGTGCTTTAGCTGGAAGACTGGCTGCTCTTGGTGGTAATAATGTTACAGTCGGTGATACAAAACGAAACTGGTATGCCGATAAAGGAATTAGTTCATTATCAATTCCGAAAAACTGGCAGATTATCGAACTTCATATGGACGGAGCTAGTCCGTCAGCAAGGGGAGGACATGTGATTATTAAATCAGGATATAATCCAGATTCATATGATACTGCTCTTGCACAATTTATCGGAGGATTCACACCGGGAAGAGCTAATACAATTGTTGGAAGAAGTAATCTGGCCAACGTAAATAGAGCTGCTGCTAAAGGGTACAGCTACAGATTATTAGAATGCGGTTTTATTACTAATCAGACAGATCTCAATAAATTCAATAGTAATCTGGATGATCTTGCAAGAGGTATTCTTAGCGCTTTCGGTATTGGAGCTGTTGCGAAAGCTGGCTGGATATCTGATAAAATAGGATGGTGGTATCGGAGTTCTGATGGCTCATATCCAAAGAACCAGTGGTGTCAGATTGGAGGAGACTGGTATTGGTTCGATAACCGTGGCTATGCTGTTCATGATACATGGAAAGAAATAAACGGACAGTGGTACTATTTTAAGTCAGATTGTCGTATGGTAAAAGGCTGGAGAAAAGTAGATGGTAAATGGTATTACCTGAATCCACAGGCTTATACGAATCATCCAGAAGGAGCTATGAAAGACGGATGGGTGTTTGATGGACGATTTTGGTATTACCTGAATCCGACATCCGGTGGACCTAGAGGAGCTATGTCTACTGGATTGATTACGTCCGGTGATTTTAGTTATTATTGCAGACCAACGGCAGAAAATGGATATCCAGAAGGAAGTATGATAACTGGATGGAAATTGCTAAATAACGACTGGTATTATTTCAATGTATCGAACGCAGGTTCTCCATATGGTGCGATGCTTAAGAATACTTGGGTTGAAGACAATGAAAAAAAATATTTCATGAAAGAAGACGGTAAAATGGCTAAGAGTGAGAGCGTATGTATTGGAAGATTTGAGTATACATTCTCAAAAAGCGGAACACTTGAAAATACTTTAGAAAAGGGTGAGTAGAATATGGATTTTTCAATTTTAAATGAACATTTTGTACTTGTAGTAATGGTTGCTTGTCTGGTGGTTGGATATATCATCAAACATGCAACGTTTTTAACATGGATTCCAAACAGTGATATTCCAGTTGTATTGGCAGTTGTCGGAGCTGTTCTTAACGCAATTGTAAGCAACCTATCAGTTGAATCAGTTGTTTATGGTGCTGTTATGGGATTGGCTTCTACTGGTTTACATCAGGGATTCAAATCATTTGTGGAAGGCAAAAATACATCAGACTCCGAGGAGAATAAACAATGATGGAATTTACCATATCAACGTCTCAGATTATGTGGCTTTGTTCATTCATTACATTGATATGGGGTGTATGGAAGATTGCAAAAGAGTTTCGTAAACCTAGCAATGAATTGAAAGCAAAAATTGAAAAGCATGATCAGCTTCTCGATAAGGATAATAAACGCTTGAAAGAGATTGAACAATCTAATAAAATGATTATGAAAAGTCTATCGGCGATCATCAATCATGAGATAACTGGAAACGGGGTCGAGAAAATGAAAGCTACAAGAGACGAACTTCAAGAGTACTTGATTGACCGATAAAATCAAAATGGAGTATAGAAGAGGGGAATAAAAACATCCCCTTTTCTTTTTATCCTTAGAGGTAATACGTTGCAAATAAACACAATAGGTTTTAGTTTATTAGACCATTATTAATGTATTTTTTCTGAAAAAGCCCGTAAAATAAAGGATTCTCGGTTTCTGTAGAAGAAGCAGCTAAGGCTGGTAAGTTCTAAGAA
>OGYX01002644.1_pt1 | contig 11275 bp, 9 predicted proteins | sample 1576601 | NCBI WGS metagenome assembly OGYX01 (sample SAMEA3541561, study PRJEB24748) | human gut metagenome | biome: human gut; feature: human-associated habitat; material: faeces | place: China | collected 2012 | reverse complement strand
GCCACGGACCAACGCTTCTTCCACCGAGAACGAAACCATTAACATCAGTTGCATGCTTGCGGCAGTATAAGCCAATGCCTATCAGCACCGCAAAGTAGATAATAAGAATAACCAGTTTTAACATAAAAACCCCCATATTAAATGTATTAATCCCTACTTCATAAGTTTAAAGCGTAACGCTTTAAATCAATAAAGTAAACATAAATGGATTGTAGCATATTGGGGAGGGATTGGCAAGGATAAAATGAGTTAATATATATGAGTATATATGAATAATATGGATATACCTACTATTATGCCTATAATATGTCATTGAGTAGGTTTGCTTGAGAGAATTATAACCTGATGCGGAGGGAGCAAACCTACGAAACAGCTGTGAATAGCTTTTTGAGTAGGTCTTTTTCCTGGATTTTTCTGAATTAGAGGCTCTTAAAGATGAAATCTTCCGTGAAAATGCCTACTAAATTATGATTATGTATATAGTTAGTGGGTTTTGAAAGACAATTTAATAAAATAAGATGTTTAATTGACATACTAAAGTAATGGTGGATAATGATTTGGTAGGTTTATTAGGAATTTATGCTATGCGGGATATAGGGAGATATATGAAAACAGCCACCAGAAAAATGATATGCCCCCTGTCAAGTAGACAGGGGGCATATCAAAATCCAGTGACTGTTTTAAGAAAATAAGGAGAGTAAATGTGAAGTATCTTATCGTCTGCCGCCACCGAAGCCGCCGTTCTGCCCATTCATATCAGGCGTATTACCACCATTCTGACCGCCGAAGCCGCCCATTTTACCGCCGCCGAAGCTGCCAGTGCCAGAAGCTCCCATTGTTCCAGATTCCTGAGTCCAGTCTGCAATAGAGTCTGAACCCCGGTAGAGTGTGTAGCTTGTGCCGGTTACAAGAGTGTCAGAGCATATCCAGCCGTTGCCAAATGTTCCGTCAACAGTGAAGCTTATTACTTCTTTGCCAGAAGAATTTTTAAGTGAATAGCTTCCAGAACTGAAGGATACGGAACTTAATACATAAGCATTAGCAGAGTTTATAGGTGTTTTGCATACACCACCGAGGGCAACGCATGTTCCACCGGTTATCGTTACGGTACCATCTACATCAATTGATCCTGATACATTTCCAGATGAACTGCCACCTTTAACTAATACAAATCCACCGGTCTGTACGTAATTTCCATTAGAATCAATACCATCAGTATCACCAGACGCAGTTGTGATATCTATATATCCGGCTGTTACATTGACAATTGGAGAAGTCTTTCCATCACCTGTGCAGGCATTGATGCCATCATCAGTAGCATATACATATATTTTGCCGCCATTTAAGTTGATAGTCAGGGCCTCAAGTCCTTCGTATGAAGTTGCTATATTAATATAACCATCATTGACATCAAGTTGTTTGTCAGCGTGCATGCCGTCATCACCAGAAGAAATTGTAATTGAACCACCATTGATAACAATAGTTCCTTTTCCGTCCTCACCGGTTTCAAGGACACCTGAGTCAGAGTTGGCATGGATACCATCATCTGTTGAACATATGTTAATTGTAAAGCCTGAAATACTTATTTCGCTTTCAGCTTTAATACCCTTAGTTGAGTAGGACTGTCCAGAAGAATTACCGGATTCATTAAAGTCACCAGGCATTCCTGAACGGTCGCCGCCGGCCTTATTACCACCGTTCTGACCATCCATGCCACCCATGTTGCCGCCACCAAAGCCGCCAGGTGCGTTGGCAATAGTGTCAGAAGCTGTCACATAAGAAACAGTGTTGGCAGAAGCAGTCTTATTACCAGAGCTGCCATGTCCGGCAGATGTACCTGAAGAACTGCCTGACGAAGTAACTTCTTCACTATATTCAGAGTAAGTATCTGTATAGATGTTTAAGTTACCGTCACCTGATATATCTACCCCGTAGGCTGCGTCTATACCATCACAGGCTGCATATACATCAATGTTACCGCCAGTGATTGTAACGATTCCCTTCTGGTTGCCCTTGTTAGAAATACTGCTGTTAGAAGTCTTGATGCCATCACCTTTAGCGGAGATTGCAATTATATTTCCAGATTCAATATCAACGGCATCATTGCCTTTGAATGCGTTGTTCACAGCAGTAACTTTAACAATCACATTTTTAATAGAAAGGTCGTCCTTGCTTTGGATACCATTATTGTAATTAGCTGTTACAACTAAGGCTCCTTTGCCGACGAGTTTTAAATCGCATGTTGCATAGATTGCTGCGTTGCCAGCGTCATCAGAAGAATCTTCTGTAGCTTCGGCACGATTGTCAATTACTTCGTTAAATGAGTTCTCTTCTGATTTAATCTTGACTTCGGAAGCATTTTTAACGTATATAGGTGAACCACTTGAGCATGTGATAGATGTTCCGTTCAATACGATAGTAACCTCGTTCTCATCACCTGCGTCAACGATAAGCTGTCCTTCTGATAAAAGACCGGCTACTGTATATTCACCAGCCTTTGTGATTGTGTATACAGAACCTGACTGTGTAACTCCGTCTGATGTATCAGATGTCACAGTGAAATCACCTGTAATGGAGACTCTGTAATTCTCAGCATCATCTGCGTGTGTTACATCTGTGTCTTCTTTAGTAATGTCTGAAGTGATGGTAGTCTCACCGCCTGATGCAGTAGTAGTTGAAGTTGAATTTCTGGCACAGCCAGCAGTCATAAGACACATAGTAAGAATAACTGCGGCTACGCAATTCCTTTTGATTTTATTTAATTTAATCATAGTCATCTCTCCATTTCTTTAGTGTATGTTAATTGATTGTCTATAGTTTATTGGAGAAATTTGACTAAAATATGGTATGAGTGCGAATATTCTGTGTACTGATTAATCATGTGGAATATCGTTAAATCTGCCGTCAAGCTCTTCGGTTTTTACCACATTTATAAATGCGTGCTTGTCAATTGAGCGTATCAATGTGATAAGCTCACGTTTCGCTTCGGAGTTGATTACGGAGTATATGAGCGTGCGCTCTTTTTCCTCGTAGCAGCCGATTCCCTTGAAAAGCGTGGCGTCGTGGTTGGTTGTATTCTTTATGGCGTGATAGATTTCTTCGGATTTGTCAGAAATGATGAATAATGTCATCTTCTGGTAGCGTTTGTACATGAACTGGATTACCTGAGTGCTACAGAACTGGTATATTATTGAGTAGAGCGCGATTGACCAGCCAAACAGTCCGCCTGCAATGAGCAGAATCACAACATTACCAAGAAGAATATAGTTCCATGCGTCTATTCCTTTAACATGAGAAAAATAAATGCTTATGAAATCGGTTCCGCCTGTGGTAGTGCCGACATTGAGGCACAGGCTTATTGCAAATCCGTTGATAATTCCTCCAAATACGCTTATAAGCAGGATATCTTCTGTAAAAATGTATGGAGGAAGGATATCAACAAGTACACTGGAAAGTACAATTACCACGATTGAGTAGATGGTAAACTTCTTGCCGATGTAGCGGTATGCAATGTAGGCGGGGAAAATGTTAAGTGCCACATTGAATATTGTAAATGGGATGCTGATATAAAAAAAACGTAGTCCGATTGCCTGAAATAACAGGGAGACTCCTGAAAAGCCTCCTGGCAGCAGGTCTGCGACTTTGGCAAAGCATCTTAAATTCCATGCGTACAGCACGGAAGCAATTATAACTATAATGAATCTGAATACCTGATAAAACTTAGGATATTTAACTTCTAAAGATTTGAACATATATTAGCCTCCATATTTTGTGTTAAATATAATAAGCAAATAATAATTATTTGTGTGAGTTGTCGTAGGCAGCCTGAATATCGGCGGGGAGCTTGTCTGGAAGCATTGAATGTATTCCGTCCTCGTTGCCGTCCTTGATAGCCTGCTCGTAATAGAAGCACTTGAAAGTAAGCATATCAAGAGTTTCCTGCATCTTGTCCATCTCTTTCTCAACAGCCGCCTTCTGTCTCTCAAAAAGCTGTTTTCTGAGTTCGTAAGTCCTGCTGCCTTCCTGACACCATTCCATAAACTGCTTGATGTCGCGGATTTCAAGACCTGATTTTTTGAGACATTCAATAAGCTTAAGAGCAGCAATTTCAGTGTCAGAGAACTGTCTTATTCCAGAAGCACGCTGCATAAAAGGGAATAATCCTTCTTTATCATAATATCTTAATGTTGAAACGGGAAGATTAAACATTTCTGAAACCTGTCCTATTGTGTACATAATACACCTGCTTTCCGTAAGCCTTGCTTACATGATATTAGTTTTTTACAAATGTGATAATAAAATTCACAAAATGTTCACCATTATTAGGTTGACCTAAAGTTAGGTTTACCTCTTATGCTTAAATAGTAGCACAGAAAATGTATTAATTCAATTTAAACTTGATTTAAAGTTAGTCATGTATTATTCAGCTTAAATATGAATATGGTGAAATGATGTTGGACAGAAAGCAGGTATTTTATGGAGGATAAATGTATGGAATGGAGACAGGAAAAAGACATGCCGGTATTTATGTATATTTTTCTTAATAAAATAGATGATGCCGAGGAAGCAAGATGGACAGAGAAAGAGAAAAATGAGGGGTATAAGACATATAAAAAGTTGTTAGAACTTACAGAGGATGATTCATCCGATGTAATTAAAAAATGTCTCAGGATAATTAAAGAAACAAGGCATATTGTAGAGTATGAGCTTTGGAACAAGATTGTATATTTTATGACTGATTATATTAATGGTGAGACTGTGTGGGGATAAGTGAAAAGTTGTCTGATAATTTTATAATATTTGAAAAGAAAAAGAATATACTTGTAATGTCTGATGGCATGTGATAGAATGTCATTGGATATAAGTAGTGCATTCAAGCAATCTACGAAAACCCCACGAGTTCGGGCTCGTGGGGTTTTCTATTCCGTTCTGGCAGGGTGGCTTAGTCCCCAGGCTGGCTACCGTCTGTTATCTCTGTCCAGCCATTTGCAGATATAGTATGAAGCTATATTTGCCAAGATAGAGATAATTAAGGACACTAGTGCATCCAAGCAATCCACCTCCTTTCTCTACCAGGTATGGGAGGGGTAGCACTAGGGATTATATCATAACAATATATAATAAACAAGTATATAAAAAATACGAATAATAACTATTGCTATGATTTATGATTTTATAACTAACATGTATTTTACAGGAATGACACATGGGGGTATGATACATTTATCAAGGGCAAAGGAGCCGGAAGTCTTTAGGGGATTCTGGCTCTTTTTTTGCATTAGCAAGTATTTGAAGGAGGAAATATATATGGAATACGAGATTTCTAATCGTTTATCAGGTGTTCATGGTTCGATGATACGAGAACTTTTTAAGTTAGGAGCAAGCAAGGATATTATATCTTTTGGTGGTGGCAATCCGTCAGCAGAGACATTCCCATGCAAGGAGATAGAAGAGATAGCAGCAAAGGGACTTGGCGAGAATCCTGTCTCTTTATTACAGTATGGACTGAGTGAAGGTTATACACCCCTGCGTGATACTATGAAGAAATATCTTGAGAAGAAGGAAGGCTTTGATTTTGAGAATAATGAGCTTTTCATAGTGTCAGGCGGACAGCAGTGTGCGGACCTTACAACTAAGGCACTTGTTAATGAAGGAGACGTTGTGCTTACTGAAGAGCCTGCATTTGTAGGCTGCCTTAATACATTCCGTTCTTACGGTGCAAAGCTTGTAGGAATCCCAATGGAGCAGGACGGAATGAATATAAATGCGCTTGAGGAGGCTTTAAAGGCTAATCCTGATGCAAAGCTTTTATACACAATTCCATCTTTTCAGAATCCTACAGGAATTACAACTTCTCTTGAGAAGAGAAAAAAAGTATATGAGCTTTGCTGCAAATATGATATCGCAATATTAGAGGACAATCCTTACGGTGAATTAAGATTTGCAGGTGAAAATGTGCCAACTATCAAGTCGATGGATACAGAGGGCAGGGTTATATATGCAGGAAGCTTCTCAAAGGTAATGGCACCTGCATTCCGTCTTGGTTTTCTTGTGTTTAACAAGTCGCTCACAGGACCGCTTACAGTTGCAAAACAGTGCACAGATGTACATTCAACTGTCCTTTTCCAGTACATTTGTAATGAATATATTAATAACTATGATTTCGACAAACATCTTGAGGATTCAAGAAAGGTGTATGAGCACAAATGTAATCTCATGATGGAGTGCATGAAGAAGGAATTCCATGCTTCAGTAACCTTCGGTCATCCTGAGGGTGGACTTTTCGTAATGGCATTCCTGCCAGAGGGAATGGATTCTGCACCATTTGTAAGGGAGGCTATTAACAGAGGTGTTCTCTCAGTTCCGGGAGCAGCGTTCTTAGCAGATGAGAGCCAGAAGTCTAATGGATTCAGACTTAATTATTCGACACATTCTGATGAGCAGATTGTTAAGGGAATCGAAATTCTTGGAAAACTTACATATGAGTGGATTAAGTAGGAGGAGTGAAAAGTTATGAAGATAGCAGCATTCAGTGTTCGTCAAGATGAAAAACAGTATTTTGATACATTTGCAAATGTATACAAGGTGGAATTACAGATTAATAGGAGCGGATTTACAGCAGATGATATAGAAAGTGTCAAAGGCTGTGAGGCTATGTCGGTGTGCGATGGCATGTGTGACTTGTCAGCACCTGTTCTTGAAAAGCTTGCAGCAGAGGGTGTAAAGTACATCGGTTTCAGGACAATCGGATATAACAGTGTTGACCTTGAGGCAGCAAAGCGCCTTGGAATCCGTGTTGCACACAGCGGATATTCGCCATATTCAGTTGCCAATTATACAGTAATGCTTATGCTTATGTGTATCCGCAAGGCTTTGTATGTAATGATGCGTTCACACACAGCAGATTATTCACTTGGTCCTATATGTGGACGTGAAATGCAGAATATGACAGTAGGTATTATCGGAACAGGAAGAATTGGAAAGGCAGTGATTAAGAATCTTTCAGGATTTGGCTGTAAGATTATTGCGTATGACCCATACCCTGCAAAAGACCTTGAAAATGTTGAGTATGTAACTCTTGATGAATTGTATGCCAGAGCAGATATTATCTCGCTTCATACTTTCTTAAGTGATGAGACATATCATATGATTAATAAAGATTCAATTGCAAAGATGAAGGATGGCGTTATTCTTATAAATGCGGCAAGGGGCGCGCTTGTTGATACAAAGGATCTGATTGAGGCTGTTGAGAGTGGCAAGATTGGTTCAGTTGGAACTGACTGCTGTGAGGGTGAGGATGAATTTATCCGTACAGACCGTAAGTATGATGACCTTGTTGTTAATCACGATTACATCATACTTAAGTCTTTCCAGAATACTATTGTCACACCTCATGTTGCATTTTTCACAGATCAGGCTGTGTCTGATATGGTTGAGTCTTCAGTTAAGAGTGTTGTGCAGTTTGCGGCCGGTGAAGACACACCATTAGAGGTGCATTAATTATTCAAATTTTTGAAATATTCTTCAAGCTGGTGCTCGAAGATTCGCTGATTTTCTGAGCAGAATGAGCCAAGCGGCTGATAATAAATGCTTCTGAAATGTGGACAGTCATCTATATGCAGCAGGCTTATGTTTTCAGGAAGGCTGCTGCTTGTCCATGTTACAGAGGCAACAAATGATACTCCAAGACCGAGACTTATGAGTTTGCCCTGTAATATGTAATCATTGCAAGAGTAGGCTATCTGAGGAGTTTTCTTACATTTACTGAATATTGAATTGAACACTCCGGCGTAGGATGGGGAATCTGCAAGGTCAATGAATTTCTCGTCCATCATCTGTTCTACTGATATGTGTCCTGTATGGGCAAGTGGATGTGATGATGAAACGGCAAGGCAGATTTCTTCTGTCATAAGAAGGTGTGCATTGTCTGGAATATCATAAGCTGATGAGACAGAGTCAATCAGCAGGTCACACCCTTTTGGTTCAGAAGATATTGAAAAGCTGACATGAGAGTGCTCATGGATAAAATCTTTAAGTACATTGCTGACAAGAACTGCACTTGAGCGGAGACAGAGCCTTATTTCGCCTGCATCGCCAAGACTTTCACTGACAGCACGCGCAGCATCTTCTGAAAGAGCCAGTATTCTGTCTGCATATTCAAGCAGAATTTCTCCCTGACGGGTACATTCGAGCCCTTTTTTATTACGGATAAAAAGCTGTGCGCCAAATTCTTCTTCAAGCTTGTGGATTGTCTTGCTTAATGCCGGCTGTGCTATGCACAGTTCACTGGCAGCGCGGGTCATATTCTTGTGTCTGGCGGCAGCCTGAAACTGCCTGAGCTGATATAATTCCATGTTCGCACCTCTCTTGTATGTAGTATTTTATAAAAATTACAATTAACATAATATAGAAATCAGGATATTTACGATTATGATAACACAAATATTATTAACGCAGACATTTATAATGTTTATTCTTATGATTCTGGGACTGATTCTGTCTAAAACAGGTCTGCTTACAGAACATGGCAGTAAGGATATGGCCAATATTCTGCTGTATGCGGTTATTCCGTGTGTAATTATAAGAAGCTATATAACAGATTTCACGATGGAGAAGCTGTATGGACTTCTTATGTCGGCGGTACTGGCTGTAGCTGCATTTGCAGTGGCGATAGCTGTATCATATATAATATATGGAATGCGAAAGCCGATAGACAACTTTGGAACGGCTTTCTGTAACGCAGGATTTATCGGAATTCCACTTGTAACTGCGGTATTTGGAAATGAAGCGGCATTCTATGTTGCATCATTTGCAAGTATTCTTAATCTGTTGCAGTGGACATATGGAATTGTGATAATAACCCGCCGCAAGGATATGATAAATATAAAAAAGGTATTCGTCAATCCTGTGACAATATCACTTGTTATAGGACTGTTTCTTTTTATTACGGGAATTAAACTGCCAGAGGTAATAAACAGCACGATGGCTGGAGTTGCGGCACTTAATACACCTGCAGCCATGATTGTACTGGGATATTATCTGTCATGTGTCAGGATCCGTGACTTACTGCTTAATCCGTCCCTGTATCTGGCATCGTTTGTCAGGCTTATAATAATTCCGATGCTTACACTGCTTGTGCTTTATATTATACCGGCGGGACACGGTCAGATTGGAATGATAACACTGATTGCTGCGGCAACACCGGTTGGAACGAGTACGGCAATATTTGCACAGAAATTCGGGCAGAATTATGAGCGGGCGGTATGTATGGTCTGCCTGTCGACGCTGTTTTCAATTATTACAATGCCGGTTGTGATGTATCTGGCACAGATGTGGATTATGTAGTTTAACTATTATTTCTGGTTATGGTTTTATAACTAAAATGTATTTTACAGGAATAACACAATAGTATATTATACAGACATCAAAGGCAAAGGAGCCATGACCCGGAAGGGGTAATGGTTTCTTTGCCTTTTTTGCGTATGAGCGTTCATGAAGAAACTTTGGTACAGACAAGTGATGTGCTATTGGCAATATGAGGAAGAAAGGAATTAAAGCTATGGGAAATAACGGAATTGAATTGGAAAGAGATGGCTTTAAGAGCCGTACAGGTTTTATTCTTGCCTGTATCGGTTCGGCAGTAGGAATGGGAAATATATGGCGTTTTCCATATATGGTATCTGCATGGGGTGGTATGACATTTTTAATACCTTATGTATTATTTGTAATATTGATAGGTTCAACAGGTGTTATTGAGGAGATGGCACTTGGCCGTGCGACTAAGGGCGGACCTATTAAAGCATTTGGCGACTGTATGCAGATGCGTACAGGAAAGAGAAAAGCAGGTGAGGCAATTGGTTTTATTCCTGTGCTTGGCTCACTGGCTCTGGCAATGGGCTATACTGTAGTTGTTGGCTGGATATTTAAATATACTTATCTTGCATTTTCTGGAAAGCTTTCAGCAATGGGCAATGATATGTCAGCTATTGGTGGTATGTTTGGAAGTACAGCAAGCACATTTGGAAATAATATGTGGCTTATAATCGCAATGATTGTAACTGCTGTTATTATGGCACTTGGTATTGCAGGCGGAATTGAGAAAGCAAACAAGGTCATGATGCCTTTGCTTTTTATCATGTTTGTAGGTCTTGGAATATACATTTTCACACTTCCAGGTTCAAGTGCAGGTTATAAATACATTTTTACACTTAACCCTAAGGGACTTCTTGATATAAAGCTCTGGATATATGCATTTGGTCAGGCGTTCTTCTCACTGTCTATCGCAGGTAACGGAACTGTTATCTATGGTTCATATCTTAGTGATAAGGAAAATGTTGTGTTTTCTGCAAAAAATGTTGCAGTTTTTGATACTATTGCTGCTTTATTAGCTGCATTTGTTATTATTCCGGGTATGGCAGCAGGCGGTGCCGAGTTATCTTCAGGTGGTCCCGGACTGATGTTTATCTATCTTGTAAATGTATTTAATGGTATGCCGGGTGGCAAGATTGTAGGAATTGTATTCTATGTATGTGTTCTGTTTGCAGGTATGAGCTCACTTGTTAATCTGTATGAAGCTCCGGTTGCAACTATTCAGGAGAAGCTTAAGCTTAACCGTGTTGCATCTGTTGGAATTATCGCAGTGGCTGGCTGTGTTGTGTCACTTGTAATACAGGGTATTGTATCAGGCTGGATGGACGCAGTATCTATCTATATCTGCCCACTTGGCGCAATGCTCGCAGCAATTATGTTCTTCTGGGTTGCAGGAAAGAAGTTTGCTGTTGATGCTGTTAATGCAGGTGCAGATAAGCCTATTGGAAAGTGGTTTGTACCACTTGGCAAATATGTTCTTGTTCCACTTGCACTTGTTGCACTTATTGCAGGTGCTTTACTTGGTGGAATTGGCTGATGACTGGCATGGAAAGCTTTGGAAGATGAATACGAAGCTGGAAAGTTAAAAGTAATTGGAGGGGCTGTCGCCTCAACGATTTTCAATCGTTAAAGCGACAGCCCCTTTTCACAACAAAAAAAGGTCATTTCACAACATTCCAGATAGATATTGCAAGAACTTATCCGATATAATAGCTATAAATATATGTAAGCAAGGAAGTGACAATATGCAAATAGCTATCTGTGATGATGAAGTATCTATGGTTCAGATACTGGAGGAAAAAATAAAAAAGTTATTGCCAGATGCGGTTATAGAGAAATATTTATCGGGTAATGAACTGATCGCAAGTGGCAGTAAGCCGGATATTCTTTTTCTGGATATTCAGAT